>OGUQ01002689.1_pt1 | contig 11783 bp, 10 predicted proteins | sample 1574701 | NCBI WGS metagenome assembly OGUQ01 (sample SAMEA2582087, study PRJEB24529) | metagenome | biome: Human gut stool | place: China | collected 2011 | reverse complement strand
GGACGCACCGCCCATCGCCTTGCCGAACGGGCCGGTGATGATGTCGACGCGTCCAATGACACCGCAGAACTCTGCCGTGCCGCGGCCGTGCGCGCCCATGAAGCCGACGGCGTGGCTGTCGTCGACCATCGTCAGCGCGTCATAGCGGTCCGCCAGATCGCAGATGGCCTTGAGGTTTGCAATATAGCCATCCATGGAGAACACGCCGTCGGTCGCGATCAGAATTTTCTTGCAGCCGGATTCCCGCGCGTCCTTGAGCTTGGCTTCGAGGTCTTCCATGTTGTTGTTCAGATAGCGGTAGCGCTTGGCCTTGCACAGGCGCACGCCGTCGATGATGGACGCGTGGTTCAGCTCATCCGAAATGACCGCGTCCTCCGGCCCAAGCAGCGTCTCAAACAGACCGCCGTTGGCGTCGAAGCAGGAGGAATAGAGGATGGCGTCATCCGTTCCAGCAAACTTTGCGATGCGGCGTTCAAGTTCCTTGTGGATCTCCTGCGTGCCGCAGATGAAGCGCACAGACGAAAGGCCGAAGCCCCAGCGGTCATAGCTGGCCTTCGCGGCCTCGATGAGCCGCGGGTCGTTGGACAGGCCAAGATAGTTGTTGGCGCACATGTTGACGACGTGGGATTTCTGCGTGGTGTCGATGCAGGAGCGCTGCGGGGTGGTGATGATGCGCTCTTCGCGCCAGGTACCGGCTTCGCGGATCGCGTCCAGCTCCTGTTCAAAGGCTTGCAGTGCGGTTTTCATGATAAATCCTCCTTACTTCGTCCAATCGAGTACGACTTTTCCGGACCTGCCGCTCATCATCGCGTCAAAGCCCTTCTGGAAGTCCGTGTAGTGGAAGCGGTGCGTAATGACAGGCGTCAGATCGAGTCCGCCCTGCACCATGTACGACATCTGGTGCCAGTTGTCCATTTTGCGACCATAGATGCCCTGCAGCGTCAGGCCGTTTGTAATGATCTGGTTCATGTCCACGCTGATGGGGCCGTCGCCGAGACCAAGCAGAGAGACCTTGCCGCCGCTGCGCATGACGGAGATCAGCTGGTGGAACGCCGCGGCGTTGCCGGACATTTCAAGCCCTACGTCAAAGCCCTCGGTCAGGCCCTGCTCGTGCATGACCTCGCGCAGATCCTCCTTTGTGGTGTTGACGGCAGCGTCGACGCCCATTTTGCAGGCAAGATCGAGCCGGTATTCGTTGACGTCAGTGATGACGACGCGGCGTGCGCCCGCGTATTTGCAGATGCCGCCCGCGATAATGCCGATGGGGCCCGCACCGGTGATGAGCACGTCCTCGCCGATGAGCGGGAACATGAGGGCGGTATGCGTGGCGTTGCCGAAGGCGTCAAAGAAGGAGACAACGTCCTCCGGCAGGCTCTCGTCGATGGCAATGACGTTGCGCGCCGGGATGCAGACATACTCCGCGAACGCACCGTCGCGGTCGACGCCGACGCCGACATGGTGCTTGCACCACTGAATATTGCCGGTGTGACAGTTGCGGCAGTGGCCGCAGGTGATATGGCCCTCGCCGGAGACGCGCTGGCCGACCGTAAAGCCCGTGACACCTGCGCCAAGCTCCGCGATCTCGCCGACATACTCATGGCCGATGACCTGTGGGGGCTTGACGTGCTGCTGCGCCCACTGGTTCCATTTGTAGATATGGACGTCGGAGCCGCAGATCGCGGTCTTGTGGATCTTGATGAGAACTTCTCCGGGGCCCGGCACAGGAACAGGCACCTGCCGCAGCTCCAATCCGGGGCCGGCTGTGGGTTTTACGATGGCATCCATCATCTGATTCATTTGTAATCCGCCCTTTCTCCAAAAATTCATATGTCCGTACAACGTGGACTGCACAATTAAATATGTGCACCCTATAAAGACATATTACCGGACAAATTCGGTCCTGTCAAGGGGAATTTGGTGTTTTAAAACAAAAACGTTCCGCAGAACGGAAACATAATAGGACGTTAGCACCAAAACCGGATGCTTCGCGCACTACAGACGCGGCGTCATTCCGGTTCGTGCACGCCGTTCCGGTATTCCCTCGGCGCACATTGGTAAAAGCGCCGGAACTGCTTGGAAAAATATGAGTGAGGACATGATCAGAACGCTTGTTATTCTTGATCGAGCAGGCAATTTTGATCGATAAATAGAAAACACCCCGCTGTAGCAAATCATCACTACGGCGGGGTGTACGAGTGTGGTGTACTAATAGTGTACAAATAATGTACTAGTGTACATCATCTCACTGCATTTATCCACTTTTAACCACGGCTGAAGGCATTGAAAACACTTGGTTTTTGCCAATCAGGCTTACTTCATGGCCTCTTCAACTGCGACTGCAACCGCAACCGTAGCGCCGACCATGGGGTTGTTGCCCATGCCGATCAGGCCCATCATCTCAACGTGTGCGGGCACGGAGGAGGAACCTGCGAACTGAGCATCACCATGGACGCGGCCCAGAGAGTCGGTCAGGCCGTAGCTTGCGGGGCCTGCAGCCACGTTATCGGGGTGCAGGGTACGGCCCGTGCCGCCGCCGGAAGCAACGGAGAAGTACTTCTTGCCCTTCTCATTGCATTCCTTCTTATAGGTGCCGGCTACCGGGTGCTGGAAGCGGGTGGGGTTGGTGGAGTTCCCGGTAATGGAAACGTCCACGCCTTCATTCCACATGACAGCCACGCCTTCGCGCACGTCATCGCAGCCGTACACGCGCACGGCGGCTTTGGGGCCCTTGGAGAAAGCTTTCTCCTGGATGATGTTCAGCTTGCCCGTGGCATAGTCAAACTTGGTTTGCACGTACGTGAACCCGTTGATGCGGGAGATGATGTACGCGGCATCCTTGCCGAGGCCGTTCAGGCAGACGCGGAGATCCTGTTTGCGGACGCGGTTGGCGGACTTGGCAATACCGATGGCGCCTTCAGCGGCGGCAAAGGATTCGTGACCGGCCAGGAAGCAGAAGCATTCCGTTTCATCGCGCAGGAGCATGGCGGCCAGGTTGCCGTGGCCCAGGCCCACCTTGCGTTCATCCGCAACGGAGCCGGGAATGCAGAAGGACTGAAGGCCTTCTCCGATGGCTTCAGCGGCGTCGGCGGCCTTCGTGCAGCCCTTCTTAATGGCGATGGCGGCTCCCACCACATAGGCCCAGCCGGCGTTTTCAAACGCGATGGGCTGAATGCCGTTCACAATTTCACGGGGGTTGATTCCCTTGGAAAGGCAGAGTTGTTCCGCTTCTTCAATGGAGCCGATGCCGTATTTGGCCAGGGCTTCATTGATCTGCTTGATGCGGCGGTCGTAGGATTCGAAAAGAGGCATAATGGTAATAGTGCTTGAAGTTAAGATACTCTTTTTAATTCAATCTCATTCGTGACGAGGATCGATGTACTTGGCGGCCTCGTCGAAACGACCGTAGTTGCCCGTGCATTTGGCGACGGCTTCGTTGGCGTCCACGCCCTTCTTGATCATTTCCATCATCGGCCCCATGCGCACAAACTCGTAGCCGATGATTTCACCGTCTTCATCCAGGGCAAGCTTGGTAATGTAGCCTTCAGCCATTTCCAAATAGCGGGGGCCTTTGGCGCGGGTGCCGTACAGGGTGCCGATCTGGGAGCGAAGCCCCTTGCCGAGGTCTTCAAGACCGGCGCCGATGGGAAGTCCTCCTTCAGAGAAGGCGCTCTGGGTGCGGCCGTACACGATCTGCAGGAACAGTTCGCGCATGGCGGTATTGATGGCGTCGCACACGAGGTCCGTGTTCATTGCTTCCAGTACGGTCTTGCCGGGCAGGATTTCCGCAGCCATGGCGGCGGAATGGGTCATGCCGGAGCAGCCGCTGGTTTCCACGAGTGCTTCTTCAATGATGCCGTTTTTGACATTCAGCGTCAGTTTGCAGGTGCCCTGCTGGGGAGCGCACCAGCCCACGCCGTGGGTCAGGCCGGAAATATCCGTGATTTCCCTGGATTGCGTCCAGTTGCCTTCCTGCGGGATAGGAGCCGGACCATGGTTGCAGCCTTTCTTGACGCAACACATTTGTTCGATTTCGTGTGTAAACTGCATGGTATTAGGATGTTAATATGAAGATAGAGCTGCAGTCATCGGACAGCCCTACCTTGAGCGGGACGGATCATACCAGCAAATTCCCGATTAGCAAACACGAATGATTGAAAATTGGTTAAAAGGCCTCATAATCAGTCAGGAGTCCTGCCCTGCATGAAGTCACGACCACGCCGCCCCTTTCTCAACAAATTGGCAATCATCTTTGTCCCAATATTGATGATCGGCTTCTCCTTATTCATGTGGGCATGGCAGGTGGAACCCAGGCGTGTGGAAACCGTCACGGCTGCGATGGAGATGCCTCAGTGGAAGAGAAAAGAAAGCCCTCCCCTCCGTATCGCGATTGCCGGGGATTTCCATCTGCGTCCGAACGGGGGCGATCTGGCGCACAGGTACATGGAAACAATCATGGAAGCTCGGCCGGATATGATTTTCCTGCTGGGGGATTATGCCAACGGCCACACGAGGGAGAGCAGCATGGCCCCGGAAACGGCCCGGGAATATTTCAAGATGTTGAAAGCCCCTCTCGGCATTTTTGCCGTGCAGGGCAACCATGACCAGTATTACGGCTGGAACTTATGGCGCAACATGTTTTCCGGGCTGGGCATCCTGCCCATGTGGAATGATTCCCTGCTGCTGCACCTTCCCGGAGGCCGTGAGCTGCAGCTCTCTTCCGTCAGGGACGACTACCACCTGAGAATCAGGCCGGAGGAATTGCCTCTGCGTTTTTCCCCGGATATTCCGCATATCCTTCTTTCACATGTACCCGACATTTTTCCTCTGCTGGCTCCCGGCACGGCGGACCTCGTCATCAGCGCGCATACCCACGGAGGCCAGATATGCCTTCCCGGAGGCAGGGCCCTGGCAAACATCTCACGAGAGAAGGTCAAATTTTCCTATCCCTGGTCCCAGCTGAACGGAACCCCCTTCCTCATTACCCGCGGTTTGGGATGCAGCGTTCTTCCCCTGCGCTTCTGCTGCCCTCCGGAAATCATCGTGCTGGAAATCCAATAAGAAACAACTATCCGGATAACGCGCCGTCCCCTCATGCCCTTTATTTCTTATTCACATTATATTTACATATTGTTCACAACAATATGTGCAACCATGTTTCTGGAATCCTGCTCCACTCCGGCTGCGGCCCCGGAACCCGTGGCCGGCTGGTATGAAGGAACCCTCTATGAAGACAAGCCTTTCTACATCACTAAAAACGCCATCAGCTGGACCAGCGGAAGAAAAAGGGCGGATTTTGGCCGCTGGACAGCCGTCAGCGTGTATGACCCATCCATACGCATGCAGGCAGAGGGCGGTCGTTTCAGCATTACTCCCGGCTATGGCTGGGACGGCGTCACCTGGGGGTCCACCCCTCCGGATATGCTCCTCCCTTCCCTGTTTCACGACGCCATGCTGCACGCCAAAATGAATGGAGCCCCCATTTCCAGAAGCCAGATTGACCTGGCTTTTTACGATATCATGACCAGCCAGAATTCCTGTCGCAAGGGATTATACTATCGTTTTGCGCGCCTTTTCGGCTGGTGCTTCACCTTTCCACAGCATCCGAATACTTTGATAATCAAACGAGAGTAGTATGGTATCGGAGAATTTTCCGGAAAACCAGTTGCCCTGAAGGATAAACAAGGAAGAAAAATTCAGCCGTCGTCCTGCTGTTTTGCCTTGCCTGTTTAATTAGTTTAATCTAACTTTCGTTGTCAAACCAATCATCAGAACGCATGGAAATCACTATTATCTACGGAACGGAAACTGGCAATTCGGAGAGTCTGGCCCAGGACGCACGGGCAAAATTGACCAAGCTCGGCCATCAGGCAAAGGTGGTTGACATGGAAGGTATAACGGTGGAACAGTTGAAGAATGCGGGAACGCTGCTGGTCATCACCAGTACGTGGGGGGACGGAGAACCTCCCACCAACGCAGAGGCCCTCCATCAGGAATTGAAGGACTCTTCGGAAGATTTGTCCGAGGTAAGCTACGCCGTTTTTGCCCTTGGAGATGAATTTTACGAAAACTTCTGCCAGGCTGGCAAGGACTTCGATTCCTTCCTGGAACGTTTGAAAGCGCAAAGGCTTCTGCCGGTAGTGCTTTCCAATGGAGACCATGATGATACCTTCCCGGAATGGGTGGATGCCATCGCGGAAAAACTCTCCTGATGTTTTTTCAAGGTTTGCAATACCTTATCCTCAAAAGAGCGCTTCTTCCGGGACGAACGTCTGGAGGAAGCGCTTTTTCCTGAAAAAAGCAGGAACTCTCTTTTTCCGGTTCGGGCGCAAGGGGGAATAACTCCCTGATTTTTTCTTGAATTAAAGGCGGATAAAAGGAACGAATCCACTCCGGCGGAACAAAAAATCCGCGCTTATCACTCAATTGGCGTGGCTTCGGGAATGTATTCATTTCCGGCTGGGGCCGTCCGACGAATTTCCGTGACAAAGCCCAGCACACGATCAACATCCAGTTGGGACAGGACGGAACGGACATCGTGGTCTTCCAGAAAGCGGGTCAGCTTGACATCATTATATAAGCCCTGCATATCCCCCTTCTGCACCAGAAGGCGGATGGCGGGGTCTTCGCTCAGGCTTTTCAGGCTTAGCACGCGGCTGGTAATGCGGGAACGGGGCATATAGCAGTCCAGCTGGGTGCGCCGCTGGTCGGAGAGCTCTGGACTGAGCGTCACCAGGTAGGCGATCATTTTTGCCAGGGAAAGCCGTTCCGGATCATGCTCCGGAGATATTTTTTCCAGCCAGCTCAGGTGGGGGTTGTCCATGATGGACTTTTTGATGGAATAAATGGCAGGTAAGGAAATGGTGCGGTTGGGGTCCATGTGGTACAGGGCCAGTTCTCGGGCGCGGGTCATTTCCGCCATGGAGCCGTAAAAGAAGATGCACATGACTCCCACCCAGCATACGACTGCCGCCATCAGTACCGTCGTGACGATTCCCTTGGCCCCGCCGAAGCCCATGCGCCGTCCCCAGGAGAAGACGTCGCTGAACCAGAAGAGACCGTGCATAAAGACAAAGAAGACAGCCGCCGCGCCTCCGACGGACAGCACCGTGACCATCCATTCCCGCGGGTCGCTGGTGATGAAAGAGAGGTAGGTGAAACCGTATTTGGATAGCCAGAAGTAAGCGGCTACGGAAGAGAGCACTGCCGCGCCAAACAGGAGCATTTTAATCATCCCCTTCAGCATGCCGAGTACGATGAAACCCAGCAGCAATGCGCCCAGAACCAGGTAAAATGTGAGGGAGGAATCCATGAATGAGGGAAAAGAAGCCGTGAAACCGGTTGTTACAGAGCCCTCTGGCAGCGTTGGCGCAGGTAGTGGTCGCACAGGCAGAGCCAGGCCATGGCCTCCACAATGGGCACGGCGCGCGGCAGTACGCAGGCATCATGCCGTCCCCTGCCCTTGAGCCGGGCATCCTCCCCGTCCCTGTTGACTGTCTGCTGGTCAATCATCAAGGTGGCCGTAGGCTTGAAGCCGATGCGCATCAGAATGTCCTCTCCGTTGGAGATGCCGCCCTGAATACCGCCGGAGTGGTTGGTGGCGGTACGCACCCGGCAGCCCTGCATGTAAAAAGGGTCATTATGTTCCAGACCGGTCATGTCCGCCGCTTCAAAACCGGAACCCACGGCGAAAGCCTTGGTGGCGGGAATGCTCATCATGGCGTGGGCAAGCGTAGCGTCCAGCTTGTCAAAAACCGGATCACCCAGTCCGGGAGGGCAGCCGCGCACCACGCATTTGACCACGCCGCCCAAAGAGTTTCCGGAGTCACGAGCTTCCTTGATGGCAGCGATCATGGCTTCCGCAGCGGAGGGGTCCGCCGTACGGACGATGTTGCTCTCAATGGCAGAGGCCGTCACGGCTCCCCAGTCCACGGAAGCTTTCACATGGTGAACCTGATCCACCCAGGCCACGACCTCCATATCGGGAAAAGCCTGCTTCAGCACGGCCCTGGCTACGGCTCCGGCTGCGACGCGGCCGATGGTTTCCCGTGCGGAGGCCCGGCCCCCGCCCGCCCAGGCGCGAATGCCGTATTTAGCGTCGTATGTATAGTCCGCGTGGGAGGGCCGGTACGTTCTGGCCATCTCGTCATAGGCGGAAGAGCGGTGGTCCTTGTTCCGGACACTGATGGCGATAGGCGTTCCCAGGGTTTTGCCGTCCAGCACTCCGGAAAGGATTTCCGCGCGGTCTTCCTCCCTGCGGGGGGTTACGATGTCGCTCTGCCCCGGCCTGCGCCGGTCCAGCTCCCGCTGAATGTCTTCTTCCGTCACCGGGACGAGGGACGGACAACCATCAATCACCACGCCTACCCCGGTCCCATGGGATTCACCCCAGGTAGAAATTCTGAATACCTGACCAAAACTGCTGGACATGGCGGCATTCTAGACGGCGGCGTTCACCCGGTCAAGCCGTGTGCATCCGCACCAGGACATAAAAAACACCCCTGTCCTCAAAGGACGGGGGTGCTGAAAGAAAAGTACTCCCTTGAGAAGGAGTTGCCGTCTTAGTCCTTCAAGGCGGAAGAGGCCTTGAAAGCAACCGTCTTGGAGGCGGGAATATTGATCGTGTTGCCGGTCTTCGGGTTGCGGCCGGTACGGGCTTCACGGGTCTTGGTAGCAAACGTACCAAAGCCAATGATCTGCACCTTGCCGGATTCCTTCACGCCTTCCTTGATGGATTCCAGCACAGCGGCCAGAGCTTCTTCAGCGTGCTTCTTGGTCGTATCAGCACCCAGCTTGCTTTGAATCAGTTCGATCAGTTGAGCCTTGTTCATAGGACTTCGGTGAATAGCATATGGAGCCCTGACAGTAAAGAAAAAATGCGGTGTGGAGGAAAATCAGGACCTAAAACGGCGTTAATTGTCGTCATCCGGCAGCCTTTCCACTGCAGCGCCGATGGCCAGGAGTTTTTCGTCAATCATTTCATAGCCCCGGTCAATATGGTACAGGCGGTGGATTTCCGTAGTGCCTTCCGCCTTCAGGGCTGCCAGAACCAGGGCGGCGGAGGCCCGCAGGTCGGAGGCCATGACGGGAGCGCCGCTGAGCGTTTCCACTCCGGAAATGACGGCGGTGCCGTTGTCCACCTTGATGTCCGCCCCCATGCGCTTGAGTTCGGAGCAGTGCATGAAACGCAGCGGGAAAATAGTATCCTTCACCACGGAGATGCCCGGCGTGGTGGCGAAGAGAGCCGTCATCTGGGCCTGCATGTCCGTGGGGTAGCCGGGATACGGGGCAGTCTTGATTTCTCCGCATTTGGGCGTTTTTCCGGCAATGATGGTGACCGTATCCCCCCGCTCGTTGAATTCCACGTGGTGGCCGCACTTCCGGAGCAAATCCGTCACCACAGTCATGTGTTCCTCACACACGCGCCGCAGGGTCACGCCATCCCCCATCATGGCCGCCGCCACCATAAAGGTGCCGGCCTCAATGCGGTCCGGGATAACGGTATGGTTGCAGCCGCGGAGCTTTTCCACTCCCTCAATGACGATCCGGCGCGTTCCCGCACCTTGAATATTGGCGCCCATCTTGGTTAAAAAGTTCGCCAGATCCACCACTTCCGGCCCGGAGGCGGCGGATTAAATAACGGTGGTGCCTTCCGCCAATACGGCGGCCATCATCAGGTTGTCCGTTCCCAGAACGGTGGGGCCGTGGTCGCCGCTCAAATCCACCGTGGCTCCTTTCAACCCCCTGGGAGCTTCAATAATCAGGTTGCCGCGCTCAATCTGCACCTGTGCCCCCAATGCCTGGATGGCCCTGATATGCAGATCCACAGGACGGTCGCCAATCACACAGCCGCCCGGCAGGGGAATCACGCACCGCTGCATGCGGGCCATCAAGGGCCCCATCAGGCAGATGGAGGCGCGCATCTTGCGCACCTGTTCATAAGCGGCTTCGGAATGCAGGTTCCTGGCTTCCACGCGCACATTGCCGCTGGACCGCTCCACGGAGGCTCCCAGCTGGCCCATGATCTGCACCATGAAATTGGTATCGGAAACATCCGGAACCCGGCGCACCACTACAGGCTCATCCGTCAGCAGGGATGCGGCCAAAATAGGCAGGGAGGCATTTTTGGACCCGCTGATATTGACGGCTCCCCTCAGCGTAAAACCTCCATGTACGACAAGCTTCTCCATAGTGGGTTGCAATTAGGTGACGGATTCTACACATTTAAAACGCCCATGCAACCCCAAAGAGCCCCCGGAACGGGACAATTTCCCGGATGTTTCTCTTCCCCCGAAAAGAGGGGAGGAAAACGGCATGGTAAAAAAGCAGGAGCCGATCAGGTTCTGTAAGCCAGATTTTGTCCGCCGGCCAGAGCCGGCTGTGCGGTCATTTTTCTCACGCGGACCGCGGTCAGGCGTTCCGCGCGCCCGTTCGCTTTCACGAAACGGATGCGACTAATACCCGGGGATCCGGCGGGCAGGCGACCCTTCCCCTGTTTGTCTTGCATCGCGCGGGGTTTACCATGCCTCCTTGGTCACCCTCGGAGCGGTGAGCTCTTACCTCCCCTTTTCACCCTTGCCCGGCATGGGGGCGAACCCCATCCGGGCGGTTTGTTTTCTGTGGCACTTTCCGTCCGGGAACCCTTGGGAGATTCCCGTCTCCCGCTTTCACGGGACACGCTGCCTTGTGATGTCCGGACTTTCCTCTACTCCGGTCCGGAGACCGGAACAGCGACCACCCGAACCTGATCGGCATGGACTACATACGCTTTCATCGGCTCGCGGTAAAGCCCAAAGCAGACATGGAAAGAATTTTGTTTCTTTCTTCCTTCCGCTTCCTTCTTCAAGCCATGGGCGCCCTCTTCCCTCTGAACAAGGTAAAGCGGCCACAGGATTGCTCCCGTGGCCGCTCCAACTTACTACCTATGAAAACCAGCTTGATCCATTGATCCTGAAAAGCTCTCTCCTTCTCTTCAGGGGGATGCAGCCGATAACGCACATGAATATACGCCACCGTCCCGGAAAATCAACTCCATTCTGGAATGCTCCCTGATGCCTCCGCCCATCTCGTAATTGGCTTGATTCTGCATCCGATACAGGGTAGTTCTTCCGGAAACTCATGAACCTTCATTCCCATTCCATTTCCTCCCTGCAAGGGGTACTGACCGTGCCCGGAGACAAAAGCATTTCCCACCGCGCCGCCATTCTGGGAGGCCTGGCGGAAGGAGTGACGGAAGTGGATAATTTTCTATGCAGTGAAGATTGCCTGAATACCCTGCGCGCCATGGAGCAGCTGGGCGCCAAAGTGGATGTGCTGGAAGAACGGCAGGGATACGGCCCCGTCCGCTTCCGAATTACGGGCGTCGCCATGAGCCCCAAGGCTCCTGAACGGCCCATTGACTGCGGCAATTCCGGCACGGGCATGAGGCTGCTGGCCGGGATGCTGGCCGCCTGCCCCTTTGATTCGGAAATGTTTGGGGACGCTTCCCTGAGCTCCCGCCCCATGGGCCGCATCATGCAGCCGCTGGAACAGATGGGAGCGCGGATTGAAGCCCGGGGAGCCAAACCGGGCTGTGCTCCGCTGAGCATTCACGGCGGGCGGGTGCACCCCATTTCCCACACGCTTCCCATGGCCAGCGCCCAGGTTAAAAGCGCCATTCTATTGGCGGGCATGTTTGCGGACGGAACCACCACCGTGCGCCAGCCGGCCGTCACCCGCGACCATACAGAACTCCTGTTCCGCCATTTCGGCGTTCCCTGCACCGTGGATGGACTTACCGTCGGAAC
>OGUQ01002665.1_pt1 | contig 11875 bp, 10 predicted proteins | sample 1574701 | NCBI WGS metagenome assembly OGUQ01 (sample SAMEA2582087, study PRJEB24529) | metagenome | biome: Human gut stool | place: China | collected 2011 | reverse complement strand
GGTAACTTATAAGAGCTACACCGGCTACCTCAGCGCGGATTACGTCAGGGTTGTTGGCGGCGGCGCAAGCGCCCCCGGCTCCGCGGGCAGCACCGGCGGCGTAAACACCCCCGGCAGCACCGGAAACAACGTGGGCAGCGTATCCTCCAACGGCACCAAGTATGCCAAGTACACCGGCACCTCCGCCGATATATGGGGCAGCATGAGCGTTGCCGGCACGAACATAAACGACAATATCTACTGCAACGCCGTAAACAACAAGGGCCAGTTCGTGTACAACGCTTACAGCTCCTCCAAGAACAACCTCTATGCGCTCAGCGACCTGACCGACCCCATCGCCGTCATATACGGCCACAACATGAGGAAGGTTGCCAAGAAGCAGACCACCAATCTGGGTATGCATGAGCTGCACCATGTTCAGAACGCATGGCTCGGCAAGGATAAGTGCGAAGCCTGCGGACGGAGCTGCTCCGGCGCCAAGACCTCCACGTTCAACATCAACTACAACGGCAGCAGCAGCTGGACCCTGGTAGGCTTCTTTGAGCTTTCCAACTCCACCATGAGCAGCGCCGCACAGCGCAAGAAGATACAGACCTACGCTTCCTTCAACTCCACCCTTACCGGAAGCGCAAAGCAGCAGTGGGTAGATACCATGATGAGCTACTGCAACAGCAGGTATCTGGGAGCAACTCTCGGCTCCATCTCCGGCAGCGACAAGGTGATGGTGCTTATCACCTGCGCCGATAAGTCCGGCTCCAAGAACCAGAGCATGTATATGATTCTCAAGGGCAACTAAGCTAAAATCAAAAAACGCTCCTCCGTGCGGGGGAGCGTTTTTTGTATGAATTTATTGCTCCACGGCGAACATGTTCAGCCGGCGTATCAGCTTCATGTCCCGGCGGGAAAGTATCAGCTTTTCCATAAGCGCATCGTCTATCATCAGCGGCACGGGGGAGAGTATGCATTTAAGGCTTACCGGCAGCATTGGGTAACGTGAAATGCCAGTCAGCATGCCCTGCACCTGCTCTACGCGGTCTATCGGGTTCACGGCGCAAAGCGAGGCATGCTCCATGCGGTTGGTTTGGTTGTCCAGCGAAAAGTTTGTTACCGCATCGAAATACTCTGCCGTGCCGTAATAGAGCGAGCGGCAGGAGGAGAGCGCGTCGTCATCAAAGCTTGGCACGTCCAAATAGAACACCGCTGTGCATGGCTCCGTGGCCCTGTCCAACTGAAGCACGTTCTTTACGCAGCGGCCTATGCGCCCATCGTAAAAGTAAACGTATATGCGGCTCTGCTGGAAGAACGCGCAGGATTCGCCGTGCGCTTCGCCGCGGGAGAACGTGCGCTGATCAAGCAGCTGCTCCATGCGTATGTCAAGCGCGGCTGCAATGTCGTAAAGCGTTTCAACGTCTATTGCAATGTCCCCGGTTTCATATTTTGAAAGGGTGGCCTTGCTTTTGTGTATCATTGCGCTCAGCTGAATAAGCGTCAGCTTCTTTGCCCGGCGGTAAAGCCGTATCCTTGCGCCCACGCGCGCGTTTATCCCGTTCATGTAAGTATTCCCTCCGTGTAATGCATACAAAAGTTTCGTATAAATCAACTTTATGCGCTTTTGACGGCAGATTTATGCCATAACGTGGCATATTATACCGCTGATGTATAAATAATTCTACTGTGAGTAAACAAATTCCTGCATGAGTTTCGCCAAACGAAAAGTATATTATTTGCGCCGAGGGCCGATTGAAATGTATCCTAACAAAGAACGCAGATCCCCTAATTTAGCGATATTCAGCGGAGGGTGCTATTTTATGCAGAAAAACGCAAAGAGTTCATTGAAGGATGTTATTGTTGTCGGCTTCGCCATGTTCGCCATATTCTTCGGCGCGGGCAACCTTATCTTCCCGCCGTACCTTGGCATGGTATCCGGTCAGGAATGGTTCAAGGGCTTCCTGTGCTTTATGATAGCCGATGCCGGCCTTGCCGTTATGACCGTGCTTGCCATGATACGCTACGACGGCACGGTATGGAGCATGCTCAGGCGGCTTTCCAAGCCCGCTGCGGCTGTGATGGCCACGGTTGCCATGCTGTGCGTAGGGCCGCTGCTCTGCATACCGCGCACCTGCGCCACCACGTTTGAAATGGGCGTGCTGCCGCTGTTCCCCGAATGCAGCCCATGGCTTTTCGGCGCGCTGTTCTTCGGCGCAGTGTTCATACTCACCGTAAGGCCCAGTGCCGTTATTGACATAATAGGCAAATTCCTCACCCCCGCGCTGCTTTTGACCCTTGCGGTGCTGTTTGTGAAGGGCGTAATCCACCCGATAGGCACAATAAGCACTGCCGCGCCCGCCGTAAACGTTGCGCAGGAGGGGCTGCTTGCGGGCTACCAAACCATGGACGTTTTCGGCGCGCTTGCCATAACGCTTGTGGTCGTGAACACGGTCAAAGATAAAGGCTATAATGAAGAAAAGCTTCGCTTCAGCGTAATATCAAAATCCAGCATTGTTGCTGCGCTCGGGCTGTTTTTCGTGTATTGCGCGCTCAGCTTCCTCGGTGCAACGTCGTCCGAGCTTGAGCTTGGCGCGGTGAATCAGGCCGGCCTTGTGGTGACAATAACCGAACTGCTGCTGCAGCGCTTCGGCGTGGTGCTGCTGGCGGTGATAGTGCTTTTCGCCTGCCTTACCACGGCAATAGGGCTGACGTCGTCCTCGGCGGAGTTCTTCTCCCGCCTTACAAAGAACAAAATTAGCTATCCAGTAATGGTCGGCATAGTCTGCGCGGTTGGCTTGGTTATAAGCACCGTGGGTATTTCCACTATGATAGATTTTGCGTCCCCCATACTGAACATAATCTATCCAATAATACTTACGCAGATAATTCTTTCCTTCTTCAACGAGAAGATAGCCAACGACAACGTGTACCGCGGCGCGGCGATAGGCGCGTTTGTAATGTGTACGCTGGATGTGATAGCTGGCTTCGGCGTGGAACTGCCGTTCCTGCAATATCTGCCGCTTGACTCGGTCAAGCTCTCATGGATACTGCCCGCTATGCTCGGCGGCGTGATAGGCGCGCTTATACCCATGCGCGGCGCCAAGTGCAGCCTTGCCGCGCAGAAGGCGTGAATGCCGCGTGCGGGCAGTTCGCATCATGCAAAAACTGCCCGTATTTTCAGGGCAAAACCGAATAAATTAGTTGACAATTTTACGAACAAAAGCATATAATAATAGCAACAGGACCCCCCGCACCTATAATGCAGCAATGCATCAAGTGACCCAGTGGGGGACATTTTTTTATACGAGGATCAAAATGCTTAAGTCGCCAGCAACATACGATGAACAAATAAGCAAGCTAAAAGAGCATGGCTGTTTGATCAGCGATGAAAAAAGAGTAAGGGAAATATTGAGCGGCATTAGCTATTTTAGAATATCAGCTTACTTTTTGCCATTCCGCAAATCGAATAAGTCTTATGTCAGCGGTACTACATTTGAAAGAGTATACAGACTATATGAATTTGATAGAGAAATGCGGCGGCTTTTGTTTTCGGCGGTTGAAACAATAGAGGTTGCTCTCCGTGCTAAATTGTCATACTATTATGCGCATAAATATGGTGCTGTTGGTTATATGGATGAGTCAAACTTTAATCCAAAACATAATCATAGGCGATTCATCTCAATGATTGACCAGTCGAAAAAGGAAAACTCAAGACTATTATTTGTTAAGCATTATCAGACAAAATATATGGGCGAGTTTCCGTTGTGGGTAATAATGGAATTATTCACTATGGGCATGCTGTCGAGATTTTACAGCGACATGCTTACTAAAGATAAAAAACTGTTCACATCAACCGTTTACGGCGAAAACTATAAGGACATCGAAAGCTGGCTCAGATGCTGCACTGACCTGAGGAATATATGCGCGCACTACGGCAGGCTTTATTATCGCATATTTTCCGCAATACCGGCTGGGATGAAAGAAGTTGATGAAAATGCTGAACGCAGGCTGTTTGCGGCGATACTTGTCGTAAAAAAGCTTTATCCGGATAAGGCCAAATGGAGCAGCGAAATATTTATCCAACTGCATGCCATAATGGATGAATATCGTGATGCCATATCGCTTAAGCATGTCGGCTTCCCAGAAAACTGGGAAGAAATTCTGGCTTAAAATACATTTCTAAGGAGAGACTTATGCAAAGGCAAAAGGGCGCGTGCCTTATATGCGGCGAGCCGCTTGTGTATCTGAAACAGACGGAAATGATGAAGTGCAGCTTCTGCGGCAGGGAAGAACCAAGCTACGCCAAATGCGGCGCGGGGCATTACGTTTGCGATGCATGCCACGCCAGGCAGGGCATAGAATCAATAATGCGCTATTGTGCCGCTGCCGCCGGGCGCGACCCTATAGCCATGCTTACGGACATGATGAACGATCCGTATATACATATGCACGGGCCGGAGCATCACACAATGGTGGGCGCGGCGCTCATGATGGCATACAGGAACGCGGGCGGGGACATAGACCTGACCGCGTGCCTTGCGGAAATGAAGAAGCGCGGCGCGCGATGCCCTGGCGGCTCATGCGGATTCTGGGGCTGCTGCGGCGCGGCTGTAAGCGCAGGCATGTGCATGAGCATTATAACCGGCACAACGCCGCTTAGCGGCAAAACATGGGGCTTGGCTAACATCACCACCGCACGCGCGTTGGAAGCGATAGGCCGCATAGGCGGGCCGCGCTGCTGCAAGCGGGACAGCTTTACCGCTGTTATTGAGGCGGCAAAGGTGATAGAGACGGAGCTTGGCACCGCGCTTGATATGCCGCCGCGCGTAACGTGCGCCTTCTCCGCCGAAAACAAGCAGTGCCTTGGCAAAAACTGCCCGTATTTTCAGGGCAAAACCGAATAAATGAGTTTGTGATTTCACCCTTCCCTCACCGCCGTTCTGAACGACTGCGGCGTCATCAGCTTATGCTTTACGAAGTTGCGGGTAAGGGTTTTTGCGTTGTGGTAGCCCACCTCAAGGGCAATGTCCATAACGCTTGCATCGGTTGATATAAGCAGCTCGCAGGCGCGGTTCACGCGCACTGAGTTGAGATATTCTTCGAAGTTCTTTTCAAGCTGATACATAAGCACGCGGTTAAGCTCCTGCACGCTCATGCCGAAGCGGGAGGCCGTGTTCTGCGCGGTAAGCTCCTCGTCGTAATAACGGTAAATGTAGCGCACTATTTCATATGCCTTACGGCTGTCGTCCACCTTGCATATTTCGCCCACGCGGGCGTATGTTTTGCGGTATTCGTTTATCTTCATGCCAACGCGGGCGGAGAATACCTTTGATATGTGGGACGAATCAACATAGCCTAGCACCTCCGCAAGCTCCTCCACCGTAAAATCGGTATACAGCAGATAGTTTGCCGTTTTGCCAATGCGCATTTCGTTCCTCAGGTCAACGAAGCTTAGCCCCGTTATGCCGGTTATGTAGGCGCTTATGCTGCTTTCGCTCATGTAAAACACGCGGGAGAGCATGGATAGCGTAAGCTTTTTGTTGCAGTGGGCGTACATGTAGCGCAGTATCTCGCTCCTGTCCGGCACGTCGTCCTGCTCCATGTAATCCACCGCCCCGCTGTATGCGCAGCTGCGCTCGAACATGACAATGAGTTCCACAAGCTTATTCATAACGAATATGCTCCCCAGCGGCTTTGCGGGGGTTTCAAGCGTGGATTCCATGCCGAGCTCATCCCTCAGCGCAAGGAACAGCCGGTCTATCTGCGCGCCCATGCGCTTGTCCGGCGTTATAACGGGGGATGCGTCAACATCGCGCATCCACATCGCCGGCAGGCCGCCCGCATCGTAAAACGCCTTCATAACGCGGTTTAGCGTATCCAAATGATATACCAAAAGATAATATTGCAGCGGCTCCTCAACGGCGGTCACCGTTGTTATCTGCCACGGCAGCACCGCCACAAGCGACCCCGGCTCCAGCTTATAGGAACGGGATTGTATGCTCATTTCCCCCCGCCCCTTGCGTATCAGCAAAAAGCGCGCCTCCTGGTGGATAAGCGGGCGGGTGGGGGCCTCTATAACCTCCTGATCGAAGCTGGCAAGCTTGCTTTGGTCAAGCCGTGACCGCGCCATGGATTGCATCTGTATAATATCGGGCATATGTTCTCCTTTGCGCAGTGCGCATGAATAGCTTAACATAATAATAGCCTGTTTCGCTTGATTTTTCAATATAAAAAGGACAAATAGACCGAATTTTATTGTATATATTCCGCGTGTCTTAATGTCCGTTTTGGTGCAGAAGGCCGTGCCTTGCTGTCCGCGGACGGCGGAAAAGCGTGCTTGTGCAATGAACGGCGGCCATACGCACGCAAAAAAGGCGGCCGTTTATTACCGCAAAAGGGCTAACGTGCGTCCTGCGGGGGAGGCGGGCGCATTGTATAATAAATCAAGTACCAATGGAATCATTGAACTTAAACGCAAACGTATTTAAAAGAACAATTGAATGACGGAGGATGGAGAACTATGGACAATATCAGGGTTGCCGTATGGGGCTTCGGCGCGATGGGCGGCGGAATAGCCAAGGTTTTGCTTGAGAAAAAGGGCGTTGAAATAACCGGAGTGTGCGATATTCACCCCGCGCGCGTGGGCAAGAGCATATTTGAACTGCTTGGCGTTGAGCGCGGAGAGCGCAGGGACGTTACGGTCTGCGACGATATAAACAAGGTTGCGGCGCGCGGCGCGGCGGACATATGCGTTATAGCCACGGATTCCTTCACCAAAAAGGTGTTCCCGAAGATAAAGCTGGTTGTTGAAAACGACATAAACGTTATATGCACGGCGGAGGAGATGAGCTATCCAAAGGCCAATCAGCCCGAGCTTGCGGAGGAAATGGATAAACTGGCCAAGGCCAACGGCGTATCCATACTCGGTACGGGCATAAACCCCGGCCTTATGATGGACCTGCTTGCGGTGTGCCTTTCCGGCTGCATGACGGACGTGCAGAGCGTGCAGTGCCGCCGCGTGAACAGCCTTTCCCCCTTCGGCCCGGCGGTAATGGAGGAGCAGGGCGTGGGCCTGAGCATAAAGGCGTTTGAGCAGGGCGTTGAGGACGGCAGCCTTGCGGGCCACGTGGGCTTTGCCGAATCCGTGGGCATGATAGCCGAAGCGCTTGGCTGGAAGGTGGATAAGTTTGAGCAGCAGATGAAGCCCATAGTAACAACGGTTGACCGCAAATCCCCCTACGGCTTTGCCAAGGCGGGCGACGTTGCGGGCGTTAACATGACCGGTCAGGGCTACGTTAAGGGCGAGCTGAATGATCCATCCCCAGCAGATAGAGCCTGAAATGGAAGGAACGCACACGGGCGACTATATAGTGCTAAAGGGCACGCCCAACGTGAGCATGGCTATAAACCCCGAGGTTGACGGCGGCATTGGCACCATTGCAATGATGGTGAACATGATACCCCACGTTATAAACGCACGGCCGGGCCTTAAAACCATGCTCGATCTGCCCGTTCCGCGCGCCATAATGGGCGACATGCGCGACATGATAGAAAAATAAGCATTTTTACGCATCGGGAGGCGAGAAAAAATGGCAAAAAAGGGCGACTGGGTATTGACCCATAATATTATTCTTACGCCGCAGCAGCGCGCGCCGCAGGTTCCGGAGGATACGCACGGCGTACCGCTTGAAATGTGGGTAAAGGGTCACCTGACGGCGGATGCCGAAATAGGCGACGAGGTGGAGATAATAACCCGCACGGGCCGGCATGTGCGCGGCAGGCTGCTGGAGGTAAACCCGCGCTATACTCATGACTACGGCGAATTTGTGCCGGAGCTGCTTGAAATAGGCGACACCGTGCGCGGCATACTTTTCGGAGGTGACGACAAATGAAGGACATGAGCTATAATGCGGTAATGGGCCGCAGGGCGGAAATAATAAAGTCCGCCGTGGGCATGGATTATTCCCGCTTTGAATCCGGTTCTATCGCCTTCGATTACGAGGGCATGATGAAGGCCACCGGCCTTGACATAAACGAGGTGCGCCGCATACAGGAAAGCTTTGCAATCGGGCATACTCCGCTGATAGAGCTTAAAAACATAACGGCGCTTGCGCGCAAAATGGCGCCCAAGGGCAAAGGCGCGCGCATATTCATAAAGGACGAGGCCTGCAACCCCAGCGGCAGCTTTAAGGCGCGCCGCGCGGCAACCAGCATATATACCGCACGTGAAATGGGCTATAAGGGCGCAATAGCCGCCACCAGCGGCAATTACGGCGCGGCCGTTGCCAGCATATGCGCAATGGCGGGGCTTAAGTGCATAATAGTGCAGGAATGCTACGATTCAAAGTATATAGGCCAGCCGGAAATAATTGAAAAGGCCAGAAAGTGCGAAGCCTTCGGCGCGGAGGTGGTTCAGCTTTCCGTAGGGCCGGAACTGTTCTATGAAACGCTAAGAATGCTTGAGGATACGGGCTACTTCAATGCCTCCCTCTATACGCCTTACGGCATAATAGGCGTTGAAACGCTTGGCTACGAAATTGCGGAGCAGTTCCGCGCGCGCTTCGGTAAGGATCCGGACGCGGTGGTATGCACCAATGCCGGCGGCGGCAATTTGACCGGCACCGCGCGCGGCTTGCGCAAGGCCGGCTGCAGCGCTAAGGTTATAGCCGCAAGCGTTAACCTGAGCGGGCTGCACATGGCAAGCGACACCCAGTTCAACAAAAAATCCTTCACCACCGGCCATACCGGATTCGGCGTACCGTTCTCCACCTGGCCGGACAGGAGCGACGTGCCCCGCAGCGCGGCAAGGCCGCTTAGGTACATGGACCGCTACGTTACCGTTGCGCAGGGCGAGGTGTTCTACATGACGGAAATGCTCGCCTCCCTTGAGGGGCTGGAGCGCGGCCCCGCGGGCGATACCTCCCTTGCGGCGGCGTTCAGCGTTGCGCAGGAGATGGACGAGGATCAGTGCATAGTGGTTCAGGAGACCGAATACACCGGCGCAGGCAAGCACGTTAATCCGCAGCTTGCGTTTGCCCGCAAAAACGGCATAGATATTCACTTTGGCGATCCTGCCGGGGAAGTGCCGGGCAAGAGCATAATTCTGCCGGCGCATCCTTCGCTGATAAAGGCGCGGGACTTCAACATTGAGCATATGCGCCATTCGCTTATAAAGAACGCAGTGGCAAGCGTTGACCACGCCCCTACCGAAGAGGATATACGCTTCCTTGCGGAAGAAGTGCAGCGCGACGAAGCATATGTAAAGGCCGTGCTGGCGGGGCTGAAGAAATAAGCAATCATTGGTACATCGCGCCGCAAGGGGCTAAGGAGAGATGCGCATTTTGCGGCGCGGCAAGCATTATATTATCGGGAGGAAAGTAACTGATGAAAAGAGATGACGATTATCAAGTGCGCCGCCAAAGCGTGGCAAATTTGAGCGACAAGGAACTGGAGCAGCGCTTTTGGCAGCTTGCGGAGCAGATAGTTGACCCGCTGCTCAAGCTTGGCTACGAAAACACATCTCCCGCCATAGAGCGCAGCGTGCTGCTGAGAATGGGCTTTTCCTCAATAGAGGCCAAGGCCATTGCGGACGGCTGCGTTGAGCATAATCTGCTGGGCCACGGCGCGGGCAACGTGGTATACAGGCTGGCTAAGGCCAAGGAAATGGACTATATTGACGCGGGCAAGGCTCTTTGCGAAGGCAAGCTTTGGGATGAAGCCGCGGCGCAGTTTTAAGTAAGGAGGCAAGGCATGAGCGATTATAGATTGGACCCCAACGACAATATAAACGTGTCCGAAATACTGGACGATCTTGAGCATTATCATCCGCGCCGCCATGGGTGGACGTGGCGCACGCCCGCGCCCGGGCTGAAGCTGGGCCAGTTCACCTACGAGGACTGCTCCGAACCCCTTAAATCAAGCGTACCCCTGCCGCCGGCGCACTATTTCGGCGATATAGACCCGCAGCCGCTGCCCACGATAACAACGGAAATAGCATCCGGCCGCTTTGAGGACGACATACGCCGCATGAGGCTTGCCGCGCACCACGGCGCGGATCACATAATGGTTATCCGCACGGCGGGGCAGAGCCACTTTGACGGGCTTATAGAAGGCTCCCCGCAGGGCATGGGCGGAATACCCGTTACCCGCAAGCAGGTGCGCGCGCAGCGCAAGGCGCTGGACATGATAGAGGACGAGGTCGGCCGCCCCATAAATTACCACAGCTACGTTTCCGGCGTTGCGGGGCCGGATATAGCGGTAATGTTCGCGGAAGAAGGCGTGAACGGCGTTCATCAGGACCCGCAGTACAACGTTATTTATCGCAACATAAACATGATAAGGAGCTTTGTTGACGCATGCGAGAGCAAAAAGCTGATAGCATGGGCCGGACAGGCGCAGATAGACGGCGCACATAACGCCAACGCCACCGCGCGCGATGCATGGAAGGTTATGCCCGAGCTTATGGTTCAGCACGGCATAAACGCCATATTCTCCGCCAAGGTGGGCGTGGATAAGAAGAACATTTGCCTTTCCACCGTTCCCCCCACGGCTACCCCCGCGCCCTGCATACATATAGACCTGCCCTATGCTGTTGCGCTGCGCGATCTTTTCCACGAATACCGTATGCGCGCGCAGATGAACACAAAGTATATCGAATCCTCCACGCGCGAAGCCACCGTTACCCATGTGCTGAACATGATGATATCAAAGCTTACAAGCGCCGATATACAGTCAACCATAACGCCTGACGAGGGCCGCAACGTGCCGTGGCATATATACAATATTGAAGCGTGCGACACGGCGAAGCAGGCGCTTGTGGGCATGGACGGGCTGATGGAAATGGTTGAGCTGAAAAAGGACGGCTACCTTAGGGAAAAGGCGCGCGAGCTGAAGGAACGCGCTGTGCTGTTCCTTGAGGAAATGGTTGAAATGGGCGGCTACTTCAACGCCGTTGAAGCGGGCATGTTCGTGGACAGCGGCATGTTCCCGGAGCGCAACAACGACGGCATAGCCAGGAAGATAGACGGCGGCATAGGCGCGGGCACGATAGTTAAGCGCGAAAGCGACTATATGGCCCCCGTTACCGCGCACTACGGATACAACAACATTGCCCAGTACGGCGCAGCCAACCCCAGCGACCTTATAGGCGGCTGCACGCTGGAAAATCCGGACAAGATAGTGTTCATAGACGAGCTGGACGAAGAGGACAACTGCACCGTGCGCATGGCGGAGGTTAAGGAGTTCGCACAGCCCGGCGCAAAGCTTATACGCCCCGAAATGGAATGGCTTGCCGACGGCACGGTTATGCTGACAATGTTCTTCCCGGCAAACAAGCTTATTGCGGAGGCGGCGGCGATAGAATGCTGCAAGCGCATGAACCTGACGGACATAGAGGTGATATCTAAGGAGATAATGCACCCCGCCGAGGGCACGCGCATAGAGGCCAAGGGCAAGGTTCCCTTCAGCATAGAAATAGACAAGCTGGTGCTGCCCAAGGAGCCGGACGTGATGAGCGACGACGCCATCCGCGCCGATATAGAGCGCAAGCCCATGAAGGTTGTATGCGGCACGGTTGGCGAGGATGAGCACAGCGTGGGCCTTAGGGAGATAATAGACATTAAGCACGGCGGCATAGAGAAATACGGCATAGAGGTGCATTACCTTGGCACCAGCGTGCCGCCGGAAAAGCTTGTGAATGCGGCGGTTGAGCTGAATGCGGACGCAATGCTTGCTTCCACCATAATCAGCCACGACGACATACACTATAAGAACATATCCAAAATAAACCGCATCGCTACCGAAATGGGTATACGCGATAAGGTCATATTCGTGGCCGGCGGCACTCAGGTGGCCTCCGCACAGGCGCGCGCCAACGGCGCGGACGAAG
>OGUQ01002656.1_pt1 | contig 11926 bp, 17 predicted proteins | sample 1574701 | NCBI WGS metagenome assembly OGUQ01 (sample SAMEA2582087, study PRJEB24529) | metagenome | biome: Human gut stool | place: China | collected 2011 | reverse complement strand
GGAACAGACACATGAAAGGAGCCAGCAATATATGCCGGCTTACCCAGTTCATAACCTTAGCCAACATAGGCAATGTCATTTATACGGTTCATCCAGCCTCTCTTGAATTTATTGTTAGCCGGACGTTTCCTGCATATATCCTCAATGAAGTCGAACCGTGCAATCTTAATCATGTCGAACAACTCACGCGGGTTCCTGGCATTCACCGCAGCAAGTGTCTTAGGACCTACTATTCCGTCCACAGTAACACCAAGCAAGCGTTGAGGTATCTTTATCCCATGCGCACCGGATGCCCACACCCAATCGACAAGGATATTAGCAACTGATTGCGATTTAATATCGTCAGCTTTCCATCTGTCCCAATAATGCGGCTTGAGCACCCGGTTAACGACATCCTCACGGGTAAGCAAACGCAGGTCATCCACGTCTATATCACCGTCACCGTCCTTGTCATAGCCGCATGATTTCCACGTGCCGATAGTCACACCCATATTCGTAGCCCCTCCCAAATCGTCAGGGTCATTTACAAAACCGCCTTCCCATTTGAGAATCCACGGCGCTAATTTATACACATTCGCCATTCTTATTTTCCTCCTTGATTTTTGGTTTTACATAAAAATACAATATATTTGCAAACGCCTTTGTTTAAACTTTAAGTTGTGTAGTATTAAGGGAAAGGGAGCCGTTGTGAAACACCTTCCTTTTTCATAATTTGACCTCCCTGAACTCCGGAAGGATGTACTGGATATTCACCGCCGCCTCATGCAATACTTTGTGAAGTTCGTCCTCACCCATCCCGGTATCATCAGTAAACTCACAAAAGATATTGCCAACCCAATCCTGGGAGGAATTGAGCCTCTTGATGGCAACACTGCGGCATCCGTTCGTCGAGAGTAATGATTTGACAACCCTATCCTTGACCTGGCTGTCAATATCCGAATAGAACATGAAAAGATTCTCCGCAAGGCTTTTCGCAAATACCGCCACCTCACTCATGGGAAGCGACTGGACATTCTCACGCATACCGGCAATGCCCTTACGCTTCACCTCGAACTGTATACTAAGGAACGCCACATGTCCCAAAGGATGAGGTTGGACGATATACACCCGGTCCGCTTTCGTTTCATAAAGAACCCTCCAAAGCTCACCGAATACCCTGGCCGAGTTCTCACTCCTACGGTAACTTTTCCTTTCCTCTTCTTTCTTGAAGTACTCCACTTTTAAATCCGTCATCTTGTTCTTAGTGTACTGGTTGTAGGCGAAATAGGCAGCCGCCAAAGTTCCGAGGGCGCTGACCATGTTTGCAATGTCTATTTCCATTTGTTTTTTTTAATATTAAAGGTTATATTTGCAACGTTTCATAAACAAATTTTATATAGCAGATTGTAATACGTCTTGCCTGCGACTGGTCGGACGTATTTTTCTTGTATCCTGCATATCTCGATAAAAATGAGTATCTTTGTTTCTCATAAACAATTTTTTAATTCGACTGTGTCCTGGTTTGTTCGTGAGAGCAAACCGGATGCGAAGCTTTATAAATCTGCGCAGGGAGTAAACTTCATACCGCAACATCATACTTCTCTCTAATTCCCTGCAAAAATTCCGTTCTACCGTGAGGTAGGACGGTTTTTTATATGAATGCCCCGTGTACGAAAAAAGCAAGGCATCATCAAATACACCAACATTCTACAATCACTGCCCCCAACCATTTATTTCATCCTTGTTTATATAAACATTAAAAACTATATTTGTACCGTTTTTTGAAAACTTATCTAATTTATAAAGTCCAATTACACCCTGCTTGTGACGAGTAGGGTGTAATATTTAGTAACCAACCATACAAACGTCCGACATTGTACAAATGTACATCAGACGAAATCAAACAAGTTGTTGAATTACAATTTTCCACTGACATCCCGTGACAGCAAAAGTAATTGCTTCCACAACCTTGAAAAAGGACATAAAAAAAGAGCTCGATGACAACATAAGTCGCCACTAAGCTCTTGGTATTTATATACATTTCTACAAGCAAATATAGGAATTTATATTTGAAATCCGATTACTTATTGCATCCTTTTTAAATGTTCATCCAATGTTTTAGGATTGCACTTCAACTTCCGGCAAATAACGGCTTTACTATAACCATATTCGAGCATAGTTCGGATAAGATTTTCCTTTCCAGTCAGCTTGTAATGCGTGTTTTTATCCCCCTTTTTTCGACCAAGTCGTATTCCTGCAGCTTTTCTGTAAGCAAGGGCCTCCTTGGTTCGCTGACTGATAAGGTCACGTTCAATTTCAGCGGATAAACCGAAAGCGAATGCCAATACCTTACTGTTGATGTTATTACCTAATTCGTAACGCTCCTTGACAGTAAGAACACAAGTTTCCTTAATCATACAGAGGTGAAGCATTGACATAATACCCATCAGGTTTCTTCCTAATCGGCTGATTTCTGTTATGATTAGAGTGTCGCCTTTCTTCATCCTCTTGAGAAGTGGACCTAATTTCCTATCATTAGCAATTTTGGTACCGGAAACCTTCTCGGACACCCATTTATCTATTACAAGTCCTTTTTCCGTTGCAAATTTCTGGACTTCGAACCTTTGGTTCTCGACTGTTTGTTTGTCAGTGCTAACCCTAATGTATGCGTAAACCATTTTTAGCCGTGAAGGTAGTCTTATTCAACAGCCTAACCAAAAAGGGTATTCTAATGACCCTCAAAAGTACAAGAATGATAGAGAAAGTAAAGTTATCATAAGGGGCAACCGGCAATCCTTGATCACTTATTGGGTTGGCATCCGGTCAAAGCTTGGCGCAAATGCCTATAGACCGTTTGCCAAAGACTGAGTATATCGCTATGGCATCGGGAACGGACAAATTACGATATACACAATTAAGGTATAGTACTACTTCAGGGGCAGGAAGCAGGATTCTTTTGATTGTCCCCATTTCCGGACTGACTGATAAAATGGATGCAGCCGGAGCCTTTGGTAGCCTATATGTGTTAAGAGCCGGAATGAGCTACATGCCTATGATGGTAAAAGCTGATATAATGCTGTTCCGTTCCTCTTCATTCCTTGTTAATGATATGAATGTAATGGGAGCAAGTGCCGATGGTCCTGTAAACTTCAAATTGGGACATTGTACTTATGAAGGGCAGTTATATCTTGCGGTTAAATTCAATACGGAATTTTCTATAACAACTTGCTTTCAAGGATTCTACACGTCAGATTGTGTATTCCGTAACGTTCTTGAAGAGAATGTTACGGACTGGACAGACTTACTATGAAATAAGCGGAGGAAATTCTTTTAGCCGTATTAATAATCTGTAGAAATGCTCAGTAACTTTTACTTTTATTGTGCTCATTGCTGTCTATTGCTTATTTCCGTCATATCCTTTGACCCTCAAAAGTACAAGGGATATGATAGAAAAGGTTAATATAACAGATGCCAATGTGGTTGAGTTAATCAGAGAAAAACTGCCTGCTGCAACAGAAGCAAACAAGGGGCTTATGCAAGCTAATGGATTTGAACAAGGTAAGAATATATTAAATGAAGAATACGATAGTAAAATCAGTGCTGGTGTATATTCATCTACTGATAATTTAAATAATATGGGCACTGGAATTTTATTAGCGCTAAGAGGGTTTCAATACACAGCCCATTTATATATTACCAACTCTGCAAGAATATATATTAAAACCATTCGTAGCAATGGAGAGGTTTTGAAAGATTGGACGTTAATAAATAATACCAAAATATAAGAGACTTTTGGAGTATCCGTTTTCCTATCCTATCCTTTGACCCTCAAAAGTACAAGGGATATATGATAGAGAAGGTAAACATAAGCCAAGTAATGAACCAGTATCAGATAGTAACTGATGCAGACCATGTGTATGTGGAAAAAGGGAATAGCCAAGGGAAGATTAAGAAAAACGATTTTTTCAACTTACTTCCATTTAAGAATTATGGTGTTGTAGAAGGTTCCTTGGATGAAATAGGTTCCGGCTTTGGCTATAATTCAAATGGAGATGGTTCTGGTATTTCTGGTATGTTTCTTTGCGTTAACTATAGTCAGTGTAGGTTTCAACTAAAATCCGATTTATTGGGAAATACTTTAAAAGTCAGGAGCAGCAATTTTTACGGGGAATGGACGAACTGGAAGTCCATATCATTTACTTGATTGACAGTAGAGCTCATAACAATCTTTTTCCCGTCATATCCTTTGACCCTCAAAAGTACAAAGGTATGATGGAAAAGATTGATATTACAGACACAAGCGTGATAAATGCCATCACAAGACAGCTCAATATAAAGAACATCAGGAATGAGATGTTCCCTACCTGGAGACTGACATTGCAACCGGGGGAGGAATACGATTTGAAGACATCCTATTATGGAATGTACATGGTTCGATGGGCTGATGCTGGGACGACAGCCCTGATAATGATCGGCGCCGGAGTATCGGCCAATATATTGTTGAATAATGGTGCGAGTATTTCCACGGACTTCACAGAGGTCGGCAAGATTATTTTGAATAAGAAGGCTGTCAATGGCACTGTATTTGTTAAGAACAACGGAAATAAAGAAACGGGAATAAATGTCATGCAGATAACTAATTATTAGCAGGGGTTATTCCCCTGCCTTCCTTACTCGTTCTCGATATAAATTGCTCAGTAACTTTTACTTTTATTGTGCTCATTGCTGTTTATTGCTTATTTCCGTCATATCCTTTGACCCTCAAAAGTACAAGGGATATGATAGAAAAGGTTAATATAACAGATGCCAATGTGGTTGAGTTAATCAGAGAAAAACTGCCTGCTGCAACAGAAGCAAACAAGGGGCTTATGCAAGCTAATGGATTTGAACAAGGTAAGAATATATTAAATGAAGAATACGATAGTAAAATCAGTGCTGGTGTATATTCATCTACTGATAATTTAAATAATATGGGCACTGGAATTTTATTAGCGCTAAGAGGGTTTCAATACACAGCCCATTTATATATTACCAACTCTGCAAGAATATATATTAAAACCATTCGTAGCAATGGAGAGGTTTTGAAAGATTGGACGTTAATAAATAATACCATAACATAAGAGACTTTTGGAGTATCCATTTTCCTACCCTATCCTTTGACCCTCAAAAGTACAAAGGATATGATAGAGAAGGTAAACATAAGTCAAGTAATGAACCAGTATCAGATAGTAACTGATGCAGACTATGTGTGTGTGGAAAAAGGGAATAGCCAGGGGAAGATCAATAAGGGTGATTTGCTTAATGCAATGTTTCAAAAAGGAACACCCGTAAAAGATTACAACTTAAATACAGAAATTGGTATATACTACATAAACGTTAGCGTTAATGGCACCATCAACGGACCATCCAATTCAATTAGCTATGGTATTCTTTTTGTACTTAAAGGATTAAATAATTATATTGTTCAAATAGCATGTAGTGTTACTGGCCTTCTAAATGTATTCATAAGGACAAGAACTGAACTTGCTTGGAGTGAATGGAAATCAGTAAATATTACCTAATATGACGGTATAATTTGCTCCTTTTATTTCTTATCGAATCTTCTGACCCTCAAAAGTACAAAGGTATGATGGAAAAGATTAAGTTGTCAGAAGTGGAGAGAGGTTTGCCTAACGGAATAATTGCTCAGATACGCGGGCTGAATACCCAGGGAGAGGGCATTTTAGAACCGTTGGATTCTTTTTTGAGTGACATATTATGTGCAAGAGGCTCCTTTATATATAACAGTCAAGAAGTTATAGATAACCTCAAGAAACCTGGTGTGTATAAGCATGGGGACCCCATAATCGGTACGGGGACTTCCTATGGCGCGCATGGTGTGCTCTTGGTCTTGTACATAGATGAATATACAATACATATTGATTTTCCTGCAAGGAAAAACTTTATCCTTGTAAGAAAGTGTGTCACTGTCAACGGGAAAGATGATTGGTCAGAGTGGAAATATATATCGGTAACAGACATATCAACGTAACAGACCTACCCGTTTTATCCGAGATGGCCGGAACGGATAATCTGTTTCTCACAAACTAAACATCCGTCAATGGCGACAAAGACAAGAAACGGAAATAAATGCTACAGTGGGGGGAATTATTCCCCCACCTTAGACTCCTCCATGTAGCTCGCAGCAGTCACCTCACTCTCGTCAGCCGCTTCCAATATGAATTCAAATGTTGTCGGATGGTAGGAAGACAATAGTTTCGCATATACTCCGGGCGTGTAATCCCTACGCTCAAGAAATACCTTGAATGCTCCAGTATCGGTATTATAGAGCTTGAATTTCGGCCTTGCATTTTCCGTTCCCAAAACACCGCCTATCAGATTTAATTTGTATGAAGGAGCTGCTGTTACCCCTTCAGACCTATATATTGAAAGGAAATATAGGGCAACCGGTCCTCCTCCGTATGACTGTACACTAAATAGAATTCCATCGGAGAAAGAAGATGTGTCCTTTCTCTCAAACAACAATATGGAGGATGTCATGGATACCCGCTTTTCTTGTCGCATGTCCCTGGAAGGTTTCAGACCGTTTTTTACCTCTGTTGCAATGGGTAGTTTCCCTCTGATTAACTCAACTACATTGGAATCTGTTATGTTAACTTTCTCTATCATATCCCTTGTACTTTTGAGGGTCAGAAGATACGAATGAAAAAGAATGTATTAGGAAATATTCTATTTAGTAGTAAAAATCATTTCCATTGAGTCCAAACACCATTGACTCGTGACCTCTTATACTCTTTCAGGTCGATAAAGGATATTGCTATTTGTACAAAATCAGCTGAACCTATAACTTTGACCCAATAAAAGCTATTGGTTGGAATGTTTGCCACATTATTCCATACGCTATATTCTCCAGCTTCTACAAGGTTGTTTAAGTCTCCATCTTTAACAATATTTGCTTTGTTCATTTGCAAATTAAGGTCGCTTTTCTTAATCTTCACCGGTTCACTACTTGTTTCCCCATAGAAAAAATCTGCATCATCCTTAACAGATAAGCTGTTCAAGGCTTGACTTATGTTTACCTTCTCTATCATATCCCTTGTACTTTTGAGGGTCGTCATTTTCGGATAAAAACGACAACCGGTTTAACATTTTGTTTTTATTCTCGTTTTGTAAATTTAAAATCAAATGAATGTGATGGTGCTGTAGCCTTACCACAATAGCCATTTCACCACCTCGCTTTTATAAAAAACTTTCATACACTCTTTTATTTTTTAAATACACACCAATAGGTAATATCCCCATCGGCATATCTAAACCCGATTAATTCATGATATCCGTAAGCATCTACTATATCATAACTTGACGCAGAATCAAGTATAGAGCCATTGGGCGCAATCCTCACATTGGCAGATGCAGTGGTTAAAGTTACGGAAAGGGGAACCCTTGTCGCAATAGGAAACAACATCTTCATTTCCTGGCAAGTGCCAGCTTCCAGTTCCGGTAAAGGCCCCAAATTCTTCGGATAAAGTATTATAGAGCCATTAGGTAATTCATTGTCTGAATTTGTACAAACCTTCAGATTCATTGTCTCGGCTGTAATGTCACCCTGCAAGTCAACACTCCGCCCATAAAGGCTCCCTCTCAGGAAGTCAATCAGCAGGTTCGGACGGAACCCGTTCGCCGGATTCATCGGATCACTGTAATTGAAGTCCTTGTACCCGCCCTCCGTCTCCACGGCCGAACCGTCCGCTCTCACCCCATACTGGGAGAACATGTACTGCCCGTAGAATACGGCGCTCGCCAGTTTTGCGAAGTTCGCCATCAGAATCTCGACGAACGAATACCTGACCTTGTCCATCAGCACCCAGGTGGCCTTGCTGCCGTTGGCCGCATAGTCCTTTTTCGGATTAATATTCTTAAAAGTGCCCTCCTTGTTCAATACGTAATACTGCCCCTCACACAGCACCATGGGTGCGGACAGTGGGGTACGGGTATAGGATACGGATGCCGCGTACTCCCCGGTCGGATAGACCAGTGGGCCGACCGGTCCCTGCTGGAGATACTTCACTTCTCCCGTCTTGCTTGCCAACGCTTTCTTTGCCATATCATGCTGCCGTTGAGAATGTCCATGAAACATTGCCGCCTGCCTGCTGGCACATCGCTTCGGTGCAGGTACCGCTTGCCGCCGCCACATTCGCCGTAGCCGGATTGAGAATGACCCCTGCCGAATCCATAAAGACAAAATAGAACAGCATATTCATTGCCTTCGTGGTCTGTCCCCGCTTGACAAGGATAGGCGTATAAGTCACCGAACCTCCGGAACCGGAAACAATCGTCTCATCCTCGGGATTGGGATTAGTTATGATGTCGTAGGGGTCTGACAAGTCCATCACCGTCTGCGTGTCAAGGCCTATCAGATTGCCGCCCTGCGACACCTCCACCTTGAAGATACCCGTAGTGTCAACCAGGCTGTCCGTGACGGTCAGACTCTTGCCAGTCTGGTCGACGAGTGTCTGCCAGGTACCGTTAACCATCCTGGACCACTTGTAGGTCAGTCCGGAGGTGATCTCTGACGCTCCACGCCGCGCCATCGCCGTGAGGACAACACTGCCTCCCTTCTCCCGGATAGCGAAATACTTGTCATCACCCGAAACGATGGTCACCACATTCTGGTTGCCTACCCCCTTGGTAATAGGGATGCTGTAGACGAACTGCACCTCATCCGACACGTTGCCCACGGTCACCGTAGCCACCGCCTTGACGCTACAGCTCGCACCGGACGACGCCTTCACCAGGTTCTTCACGATCTGAAGCCCGTAATAGTTCGTAGTGCCCGCCTTGTAGGGGATGTACTTGAAATGCCCCGTCTCGCCGCCGAACGTGTTTGTGGAGACGTTACCCGAGAACTTGATCTCGACGTCATTGAAATACCACCTGATGGCTGAGGGCACCACAATCCCCTCAGCCACCCGTGAGGAGGTGAGAAGGAAGGAGAGCGTCGGCTTCATCGTGGTGAAGTCGGGGGCTATGTTTGTCGGAGCACCCGATTCACCATCATACTCTTGATAGAGGTCGCCTTTGTCGCACATAATCGCTGGCATGTAAACGCCAGACTTTTGCGAAAAGATTACCTGCCCGACCTTACTCGCTACGCTCATCGGTCACCTCCTCCCCGTCTTTATCCATGAAACCCTCCGGAGTGGCGACCTCCACCGGATCTTCCACGCCGTCTATCTCACCCTTGGCCTGCTGCGGGGAAAGGCACACGCCCCCGACTACTGCCGCCCGGTCGAATACCGTATAGCCGGGAAAGCCTGCCACATCGGCCTGCCATAACAGCACATTGCCGTCGGCAGTGCTGTTGCGGATTCCTGCCACTCCCAGCTTGTCCGCAACCTCTCTCGTCACTTTGATATAAAATGCCATACTGCTATCGATTAATGGTTAAACATCCCTTTTCCTTGCCACTATAAACTTACCGCTGTCATCCGTCACGTACTTGCCGTCAGATGTCACCACCGCCGCATACGGGCCCTTGTCAATCACCTTCAGCTGTAGCATCATGCCGTCGGTGCATGGGATGGAGGGCGAGTACCCGGCAGCGGCCAGCACGTATGAGGAGGCGCCGGCCGCCTTCGTGTACCATTCGCACTCAAGGATGGCCTGGGGATTGGGGACAATCCCTGCCGTATCACGGATGACCGGTTTCGGGTATATCATCTTGGTTCCGTCGGCCACCTGCTGCGGAAATCCCTCCCAGTCAATCTCGATGGCGGGAATACGTCTGCGGATGGTGGTGGAGACATAGTCTATGTCACTGTCCGGCTTGGATGAAGGAGCACCGTCCTTCGAGTACGATGCTTTTACGACGTAGGTCTGTTCGTAGCCGATATAGTCCCGGTCTATGGTAAGCACGTTCTTGGCAAGTGATACGAACTCCCAGTCATTGTCGCCGTTACCGTCGGTAATCTGCTCCAGTGCGCCCGTATCGAGCTTGCGGTAATAGAAGAGCCTGCATTTGTCCGTCGTTGTCACGTCCATATCACCGACAAGCAGTCTGGCGGTGATGGCCTGCCTGGCAATGTCCCGACACGGGTTCCAGTCAAGTGCCGACGGAGAGTCGACCATCAGCTTAGGCTGTGCTTCGCTGCCATCTACGGCGCGAACAAGACGGCTGAAACGGTAGACGTGCGTCTGTCCGGTACGCTTCGCATCGACATACTCGGCGTAGAACTCCAGTGTTACCGGACTGCCGGGAACGGTATTCTTTTTCACTTGTATCTTACCCTTCTCGGCTCCGGTCTCGGTAATGACATAGCTCTTGTTGGCAGATGTAATCAATGTCCGTACACCGTTCAAGCGCTCGTACCACTTCATGTTGACCAATGACGCGTTGACCGCACCCACCTTGACCACCGCATCCGGGTCGGTGGCATTGCACCGGGGGAACAGCGTCAGGGGGGTAAGCGTGTAGTCCGGAGTGTACTCGGCCTTGTCAGCCTGGTACACCTGCACGTCCGGCACGCTGCCGACAACCTCTATCCCGCCGCTGGTCTGGAGGGGGCGATAATTAATTTCTATCTTCTTCTGTATAGTCTGCATAATTAGAAAGTTATATAATTCATTGTCTCATAATTATTCTGCCCGTCACGCAGCAGCACCCTTGCGATGAACTTGCACCCGGTCATGTTCATATAGTTGGGGCCGAGGTCGTTGACCGTCAGCGGCAGCGACTTGCCGGTTTCCGCGTGTGCGACCGCCCAGGCGTTGTCCTCGGTGACGTTGCCCGTGTCGCGCGTCCACTCCACATCAGCGTCAAGTATATGAGCCGTCACGTCACGGTTGTACAGCTCACCGGTAATGGTGAGGGTGGTCGCAAAACGCTCCGCATCGAAGTACCAGCCGTTGCTGCTCTCAATGTCGATGCTGAAATCCGGATTGCCCTCGACCATTGCCCAGCCCGCTGCTCCGTACTTCGGTTCGTCGGTAGTGCCGGAAACAAGACACATCCACTTGCATCCGTAGTGCCACACGGTATCGTACATCATCACACGTACAGTCTCGGTCTGTGCCTCGCGGTCGGCTTGGTAGGGTTCTGCTCCCGTGGCGGTCTCCATGCTCCACTCGCCGCGGTCGTTGGCGATGCGGGGCAATACGCCTTGGAAGTCGATGCGGTGGATGTCCTGCGCTACCAATCCCCGAACGTAGATATAAGAGTGCAGGTAGTTGATACGAGATATTACACGAGTTGGATGGATAACATGTTTGCCTTCCGGGAGGCTCCGTTACGGGAAATTGCAGACGTGCTGGAGAATTGGTACGGGTGTGAATGTCGTTTTGAGAACTCTGCTTTGGAAAATATTCCCTACACGACAATGGTGGAAAGGTATTCAGATATAGATAGCGTGTTACAAATACTAGCGGGAACGGGAGATTTCCGGTACACGAGAATAGGTGATATGATCATTATAAAAGAAAAATAGGCAAAGAGCCTTCACTCCCTTTACCTATTTGTTACTCATTAATTGAATAATTAAAAGCAAATTTATGAAGAAAAAACCGATTTGTTACACTTTTGGAGAGTGTATTTTTGGGAATGACAGGTTTTTGAAACGATTCCTGAGTTTGTTGTCTTTGTTTATCATAGGCAATATAGGTGTTGTTATGGCTCAAGAAGTCCCGAAATTTACCGTGGATTTTAAAAATGCCTCTTTAACAGAGGTGTTTGATTATTTTGGAAAAAATAGCGATTACAAGTTCACGTACAACAGCGAGAACGTAAAAAATGAGACGAAAAAGATTACCGAATCTTTTAAGAATGTGACTTTAGAACAGATTCTTACAAAATGTCTGGATGGAACACGTTTTAGTTTTGAGATCGTGAACAAAAACGTGGTGATCACGCTGCGGAAACTACCGGACGTGAAGTTGACCGAGATTACTGGTC
>OGUQ01002651.1_pt1 | contig 11949 bp, 9 predicted proteins | sample 1574701 | NCBI WGS metagenome assembly OGUQ01 (sample SAMEA2582087, study PRJEB24529) | metagenome | biome: Human gut stool | place: China | collected 2011 | reverse complement strand
TGACCTTCGCTCACAAAAAACACCTCGCGGGATATTACCAGTGAACAGTAACAAACAGAGGACAGTACAATATTTGTATACTGTCCTCTAATGTTTCGGTTTTTAAAGCAGATTCGAATATCTGCTTAATTTTAATCGACTGATATCTCTTTACATTCTGTCCGGTGCAGAGAATCCAAGAAGATCGATGCATGTTTCCAGAACTTTCTTTGTGAGTTTCAGCAGCTGAATGAAAGAAGCTTTCTGTGCTTCGTTTTCTTCACTGAGAATCTTTGTCTCGTGGTAGAAGCTGTTAAATGCATTGGATACTTCGTAAATATATGCACAGATCTTATGTGGTGCTTTTTCTTCGAAAGCATTCTCTACAATTGCGCCGAATCCTGTCAGCTGAAGCATCAGATTCTTCTGGCTGTCGTTTACAGGGTCAAGGATTGCACCTGCATCAAGGTCACCGCCTTCTTCTGTAAAACGGTTCAGGATAGATTTGATACGAACGATCGTATAAAGAATATACGGACCTGTATTTCCTTCAAATGAAGTAAATCTGTCAATATCAAAAATGTAATCCTTGGTAGCCTGGTTGGAAAGATCACCATATTTAATCGCAGAAAGTCCTACGATCTCAGCAGTCTCTCTTGCATCTTTATCCTTTACGCTGCGGTTTTCAACGATCTTGGTAAACATCTCTTCATTGATGTCTTTGATAAGAGTTTCCAGACGCATAACGCCGCCCTCTCTTGTCTTAAACGGTTTGCCGTCTTTGCCATTCATTGTTCCAAATCCAAGGAAAGAAAGCTTTGTATCATCATTTACAAGACCTGTCTTTCTTGCGCAACGGAATACCTGAATGAAATGAAGTTCCTGACGTTTATCAACTACATATAAAATCTCATCCGGGTTGAACAGTTTCATACGCTCAACGATCGTTGCAAGGTCTGTAGTTGTATAAAGAGAAGCACCGTCTGATTTTAAAAGCATACATGGCGGAATCTCTTTTGTATCGTTTTCTTCTTTTACATCTACTACAAGAGCACCCTGATCTACATAGGCAAATCCTTTTTCTTTCATCTCTTCAACCATTCCAGGAATATATGGCTGGGCATCAGATTCTTTTTTCCAGAGGTCGAAAGAAACATTTAACTTGTCATAGTTGCGTTTCAGGTCTGTAACAGATACATTCATGATATGATTCCAGAGAGCCATATATCCCGGTTTGCCCTGCTGAAGAAGATGAGTTGCCTCCAGTGCCTCATTTCTGTATGCCTCGTCCTCTTTGGACTTGCCACTTGCGCAAGGATAAATCTCTTCCAGCTCGCTGATTGTAAATGGTGCTTCTTCCGGATATTCTCCTGTATAAGAATCATCAAAGTAGACAAGCTCTGGTTTTCTGTGTCTCAGTTCTGTGATGATAAGTCCCATCTGCAGACCCCAGTCTCCAAGATGTACATCACCGATCACTTTATGACCTACAAAACGGCCGATTCTTTTAATACTTTCTCCGATGATTGCAGAGCGGAGATGACCTACATGGAGAGGTTTTGCAACGTTTGGTCCGCCGTAATCAATGATAATTGTCTTTGGCTCTTTTGCTGCAGATACGGAAAGTTTCTCATCTGCTGCCATTTCTTTTAAATAGTCTGCAAGAAATTCACCTTTTACTTTCAGGTTGATGAATCCTGGTTTTACAACTTCTGCCATAGAGAAAACCTGGCTGTCTTTTAAATAAGCTACTACATCATCTGCAATCATAAATGGCGCTTTTTTATATGCTTTTGCACCCGCCATGGCACCATTGCACTGAAATTCGCAAAGGTCCGGTCTGTTGGATACGGTTACCTTTCCGTAGGACGGATCGTATCCTGCTTTTTCAAATGCTGCGGAAAGTTCTTCCGCCATCTGTTCCATCAGTTTCTTCATTCTCTAACTCCTCAAATTGTTTTACTTTGTAACTATTCAGCAGTCTGCTATTCTGCAAAAGTGCCAAACAGTTCCTATATTTTTATAATCAGACAGACAAAAGTCCCTGCCTGTATCCGGCATATTCTGATTAATCCACTACCACTTTTCTTGAACATGCAACAGCGATAGCACCATGTCCGATATGGCATGCAACACTTAATGATAACGGATTCTGTACAATCTCAATTCCAGGGAAAGCTTCTGCAATCTCTTTCTTAAATTCCAGAGCTTCTTCTTCGTTTCCTGTATAAGCAGACTGCAGACACATCTCGCCACGTTTCACATATTCAGCGAAGCGGTTCTCCCAGTCATTCTGCATGGCCTTAAGCATGACACGCTTTGCCTGCTTCTTGCCTCTTGTCTTGGAATATGCATCCAATTTCTCTCCCTGAATCTGGAGTACAGGTTTTAAGTTCAGAACTGTTCCGATTGCTGCTGCCGCCGGAGTAATTCTTCCACCTTTTTTAAGATACTTCAATGTTTCCAGAGTAATATAGATACTGGAATCAAATTTCTGCTCTTCAAGAACCTGTTTGATCTGTGCTGCATTTCTGCCTGCATCTCTTAAGGTAAGTGCATCCAATACAGACTGTCTCTGTGTAACAGAAATTCTCTGATTGTCTACCACTTGCACTCTCCCATCATATTCCTGAGCAAGTCCCATAGCTGTATCACAGGATGCACTCAGACCGCTTGACATAGGAATATGCACTACTTCATCATACTCTTCAAGAAGTGTATTCCAAAGCCCGCACACATCTGCCGGTCCCGGCTGGGAAGTGGAAATAGTCTCATCATTCTTAAGTCGCTCATAAAAATCTTCCTGTGAAAGAGTGATTCCTTCAAGATAAAGCTTCTCATTAATATAAAAAGGCATCGGAATCACGCTGACACCAAGTTCTCTTGCCTGATCCTGTGTTATGCCGCTGTTACTGTCTGTGACAATGGCAATTTTTCCCATATTCATATCTCCTTTATTATAATTTCATGATATCAGAGGCAAAAGACCTGAAAGTCATTCTTACTTGCCCGATAAGACCTTTTGACTCTGATATCATTTCATCGTAATCATTCAGTCTTTAGTGTAGCATATTTTTCTTTGTATCTCAATCCAGAATATAAATTTTTCCATTTCTATCTTAAAATCCAGTGTACTGGTCACTTAATATCTGACAAAACTCCATAGAATAATTTTATATCGTCAAGGAGTTCACCTAAAAGAATCCATCAGGAATACCTGTAAATTCACACTGTTCCTGCTCTAACAGCTGATTTAACTTCTCAAAGTTATCTCTCATAAATCCCTTATCATTTTCCCACATAAAGATACTCCCTTCCAGAAAACAGGCTTTTTCACAATCCCGTTTTCTGTGAAGAGAGTATCTTTTTCTCTTATAGCCACACAGATCTTCTCAATCGGATTAAACTTATTCCATTTCTCTTACAATCTTACGAACCTGAAGAACAAATGTCGGAGATACGGACAGTTCATCAATGCCCATCTGTACGAAACGCTCTGTCATACTTGTATCTGCTCCAAGCTCACCGCAGATACCTGCCCAGATACCTTCTTTATGTGCATTGTCGATTACCATCTGGATCATACGGATTACTGCTTCATGATGAGAGTCATAAATATTATCCAGTTTTGCATTCTGACGGTCAATTGCCAGTGTATACTGAGTCAGATCATTTGTACCAATACTAAAGAAGTCAACTTCTTTTGCAAGAAGATCACTAATCATAACGGCTGCCGGTGTCTCAATCATCACACCCTGCTCTACGTCATCCTTAAACGGTACACCCTGCTCTGTCAACTCTTTCTTTACTTCTGCAACAATAGCTTTGATCTGTTTTACTTCTGTCACAGAGATAATCATCGGGTACATAATGGAAATGTTTCCATACATACTTGCTCTGAAGAGCGCACGAAGCTGTGTTTTAAACACTTCCGGTCTGAGACAGATACGAATCGCACGATAGCCCATTGCCGGGTTCTCTTCATGTGCCATATCAAAATAATCAATCTGCTTATCTGCACCGATATCCAAAGTACGGATGATTACTTTCTTGCCGGCCATGTTCTGTGCTACTGCTTTATAAATCTGGAACTGTTCTTCCTCTGTCGGATAGTTTTCCTTCTCCAGATAAATAAATTCACTTCTGAAAAGACCAATACCTTCTGCATCATTAGCCAGAACACTTGCAACATCTCCTGTGCTTCCGATGTTCGCATAAAGATGAATCTTATGTCCGCTCTTTGTCTCGGTTGTTTTACCTTTTAATTCTTTGAGCATTGCTCTCTGATGCAGTTCTTCATCTTTCTGATCCTGATATTTCTTAAGTGTATCTGCATCCGGCTCTACAATAAGAGAACCCGACTTACCATCCACGATTGCCATCTTTCCATCCATGCTGTCATCATATTCAATGTTGATCAGTGCCGGAATATTCATTGTTCTTGCAAGAATCGCTGTATGGGAATTAGAAGAACCTTTTCTTGTAACAAATGCAAGTACTCTGCTCTTATCCATCTGTACTGTCTCACTTGGAGCCAGATCCTCTGCCACGATAATAGATGGTTCTGCTGCATCCATATCCCCATCGTCATGTCCGGATAATACACGTACCAGACGATCTGAGATATCTTTTACGTCAGCAGCTCTTGCCTTCATATAGTCATCATCCATCTGTGCAAACATATCTGCAAAGTTATCACCTGTTGTTGCCACTGCATACTCTGCATTTACATTCTCTGTGCGGATAATATTGTCAATAGAATCAAGATAGTCCTCATCGTCCAGCATCATCTGATGTACTTCAAAAATAGCTGCACCTGACTCTCCAACTTCCTGAAGTGCCTTATCATACAGTTTCTGAAGCTGGGCAACTGCTTTCTCCTTTGCTTCCTGCACGCGGGCGATCTCAGCTTCCGGATCTTCTACCCTTGTACGCTTCACGCTTGTATCTGCCTTCTGCAAAATAGAAATCTTTCCAATTGCGATTCCGGAAAATACGGACTTACCTTCTAATACTCTCATTACTCCAACTCTCCTTATTACAGATTATCTTCCAAAAAGTTCCTCATCACTTCGGCATCTGCCACTTCATTGTCGCCTTCCACCTGCACCATAATCTGGTCGCCTTGCTTTGCCGCAAGATTCATAACACAGAACATGTGCTTCGCATCACCACTCTTTGTGCCTTTAAAAATGGTAATGTCGCTTGTGAGCTTGCCAGCTTCCTGCACAAGAAGCAGACCAGGCCTTGCATGTATTCCAAGTTTATCTTTGATAACATACGTAAATGATACCATCCACAAACCTCCTCCTGTATACATACTTCTTTTTGAGATAACCCATTATAGCACAATCCGTCTCCATACTTCCATCCTTTTTTACTTTTTGTACAAAATTTAAGCACTTTTTTTGACATTTTCACCGTCTTAAGTTCTATCCTATGTCAAAATCTACTAAAACACAGTCTTTCATTATCAGATTTTATACACATGTAAATGAGCACTGAATCTAATCTCTCGTCAGATTCAGTGCCCACTTTTTGTTTTCTTCTTATTTTTCTATTTCTGTTTATTCTTTATTCGCTTCTAAGTGCATCGATTGGATTCAGATTAGCCGCTTTCACAGATGGAAGCAAACCAAATACCACACCGATTACTGTCGAAAACAGTACTGCAATCACAATTGACGGTACACTGATCGCGGTAGGAGATCCGGTTACTTTTCCCACAACTTTCGACAAACCAATACCGGTTACTACACCGATAATACCTCCAATGCTGGTAAGCACTGAAGCTTCCGTCAGAAACTGTCCAAGAATCGTCTTCTTACGGGCTCCGATTGCCTTTTTCAGACCGATCTCCTTGGTACGCTCTGTAACGGAAACCAGCATGATGTTCATAACACCGATACCACCTACAAGCAGGGAGATACTTGCAATCCAGATCAGCTGATTATTTGTACTCTCACTGAGTTTCTGCATGCTCTTAACCTGCTCCATGATATCTTCTGCTTTATATTTCATAGTGGTACTACCGTTTATATTCAACGATGTGATGGAATTATTCAACGCATCTGCCGTAGAATTTCCCACAGAACTCATCGTATCTGTACTGTCCGCTTTTACGATCACATTCTGCGGCACATCAAATCTAAAGGATATCGGCCAACAGCTGTCCGGAATCATCACGCTTCCCACAATTGACTGGTAATAAGTATAATACTCATCAATACTGTTAATCGTTGGCTGATAATTCTCATCCTGACGAATCACACCAACTATCGTATATGGTTCCTGATTAATCTCTACTGTCTGTCCCACCGGATTCTGTGACGGAAACAGATTCTGTGCTGCATTGTCATCAATCAGGGCAACTTTGTTATAGTTTTTGTAATCATCACTTACAAAGCCTCTGCCTGACTGAATCACATACCCACAGGTAGCCAGATAATTTACATCAATCCCATAAACGCTTCCGCCTTCAAGGCTGTTGTTATTGTTATAAATGGAAGCACTTGTGCTGTTATAATAAAAAGTTGCATTCTCCACATGATCAAGGTCGCGTACTTCTTCTTTGACATCATCTGTCAGAACCGGTGCCTTTGAAGAATTTCCGTATTCTGAATCATACCGATTATCTCCGTCATAAAGATAAATATTTACTGTATTGGATCCGGCACCGATCAGATCCTCTTTAATCTGCTCACTGGTTCCCTTGATCGTAGAAACAATCGCAATGATAGATGCAATACCAATGATGATACCAAGCATTGTCAGGAAGGATCGCATCATATGTGACCATATTCCCTGAAATGCCAGGCGTATATTCTCAAGCATAAAATGTCTCCTTTCTTATCAAGATCCATACATCTGGTCTAAGGTAACTTCTCTTGTTTTTGCTCCCTCTTTGACATCTTTTCCATAAGGGAAAGCAATCAAATCATCTTCACTAAGTCCGCCCTTAACAATTACACTATAACCGCTGTCTACCGTTGCTCCCACAGAAATTTCCTGTTTCTTCAGAATTCCATTGTCATCTTTATAAACATAATTCGTGCTGCTGTCACTTCTGACAAACGCTTTCTGAATGACCATACTGCCCTCGGAAGAAGAAGCTTCGTAGTTAATCGTAACCCAGTCCTGATCCTCAAGCTGAAGCGTCTTATCTGTCACTACCGCGGTAAATGCATAGTAAGAAACGTTAGGATTACTGCTTCCATAGTAGCTGTTACCACTTACAGGATATTCAGAAACATCCATAACTTCTGCTTCAAATGAACCACTTGTATAGCTTGTACAGTTAAGAATTGTTCCCTCTTTGATATCATCCAGCATCAGTTCGTTGACAGAACCTACTACATAAAAACCATCACTGCTCTTTACCTTAAGCAAGGCTTTGCCATCGGTTGTCTCACCGCTGCCGCCATCTCCAACGTATGTAACCGTACCTGACAATTTTGCGCTGATAAGTTTTTTATTCGCCTTCTTTTCAAGCTGGGATATTTTAATATCACTTTCCTGAATATCCAGTTTCAGACTTGAGATCTTTCTCTTCTGATACTTAATCGCATCCTCCCTGGAAACTGGTGGTCCTGTCGGCTCTGCATCATCTCCTCCGTCTGTGTCACCTCCATCATCTGGAAGTATATCATATTTATCTGCATCTGCCAGAGTAAATTCCATCTCCACAAATTCATATACCGGTTTCTCCAGAAGGCTTCCATTTATCAGATAATATCCTGTACAAGAGCTTTTTCGATCCTCATAATCTGATATGGTATCATTCTGGTGAAATTCAAGCTGATACCAGTATCCACCCTGATGCACAACTTTTGTTCCATCAGCGCTGTATCCGGCAAGTTTATTAAAGAATGAACCCATAACTGTTACCTTTTCTTTTGCACTGCTGCACAAATATACATATGGATCATCCTTTGTACCACTTCCTGTAAATGGAATCGAATTCGCATCCAGCTTCTGATAAAATGGCTCATCACCGTCTGTAATATTCGGATCACCTTTCTGATAATAAGGATCAAAATATGTGGTATGGTCATCCAGTGATGGAGTTGGTGTCGGCGATAACTCCGGGGTATCATCTTTTCCCGGATTAAAAGAATCATCACTGCCGTCACCAAAATCGTTTGCAGAAGAATCTGTATACACCGGAGCATTGGCAGTATTGTCGGTTTCAGTTGTATCAGAAGTGTTATCTGCACTCTGATTCTTTTTGTCAGCTGTATTTTCAGTATCTGTTGAAGCAGCACCTGAACTATTGTCTGCTGCTCCACCATCCGTAAATGCAGACAACAGAAGCGGATGTATTGCCGCAGCCAGATAACTGCCTGACATATCGGCGGCTGATGACATGGGATCATCCGGAGTCATATCATCATCGCCTGTACCGGTATCACGGCTTCTCTTCGTAGTACTCAGGTCATCGGCATCTGTACTGGCATCCGACTCTTCTATCGGACCACCGTTTTGGAGGCTGGTAAGTCGGTTTACAGCCTTATTCAAATCCTGTTCCTGTTTCTGCTTTTTCAGTTTTGCTATATTTAATTCCATCTCCACCAAAGTGGTGTCAAATGAAATCAACGGATCACCTTTATTTACAGTATCACCTTTTGTTACATAAATCTGATCTATGATCAGATCTTTATCTCCATTTACTGTCTGCGTCGCACTGGATGTCACCGTTCCGTCAAGTGTGGTGGTCGGAGTATAGAATTCCTGTAATAATCCACTGACAGGTGTGACATTTACCGTCTTCTGGCTGCTTTTTCGCAGCTGCATCAGACCGGCGGAGATTCCACATCCGGCAACTGCCACCACCAACACTCCGGCGAGGATTTTCTTTACTTTACCCATGAAGATCACCTCTTTTCCTGAAGGATTCCATCTTTGATCGTAACCACTCTCTTTGCATGTGCTGCGATATCTGCATCATGAGTGATCATTAATACGGATACACCTTCATCGTTCAGTTTCTGGAAAAGTTCCATAACCTGTGCCCCGGACTTACTGTCAAGAGCACCTGTTGGCTCATCTGCCAGAAGAAGCTTTGGGTTATTGACAATAGCTCTCGCAATGGCAACTCGCTGCATCTGACCACCAGATAACTGATTGGGTTTAAAATCAACTCGGTCTGACAAGCCCACTCTGTCAAGAGCTCTCAGAGCTCTTTCCCTTCTTTCTTTCTTTGGCACCTTCGCATAATTTAACGGCATTTCCACATTTGCCAATGCACTCTGTTTCGGAAGCAGATGAAAACTCTGAAATACAAATCCTATTTTATTGAGCCGGATATCTGACATTGCGTTCTCCGAACATGCTTTAATATCCTGACCATCCAGAAAGAAAGTCCCCTCTGTCTGTTTATCCAGGCATCCGATAATATTCATCAATGTAGTTTTTCCGGAACCGGAAGGACCCATGATTGCTACATATTCTCCTTCTTCCATAGAAAAATTTACGTCTTTTAATACCGGGACTTTCATTTTACCCTGCAGATATTCTTTATAAATACCTTTTAATTCCAGTATCATTCAATCCCCTCCACATCTCCGTCTGCGCTCATACCCGGTGCCTCATCGATTGGTACAAGTTCTTCATTCGGATCAATTACATCATCTGTATCAGAACTATTGTCTGTTGTGTCTGTTGAGCTTTCATCCATATCCGGCTCTGTAAAATCATCCGCAGATGATTCCATATCTGTCATATCACTGACAGATCCATCCGCTCCATAGGAATCATCATCCATATCTGTAATTCCGTCAGCACCACCGCTCATTGTCTGTGCCAGATCTCCAACTTCTGTTTTCTCCCCTTCTTCCAAAGCTTCTGTCGGGAATGCAATCGCGTCTTTCTTTGTCAGACCATCAACAATTTCATATTCGCCCAGATCATCATCATGCTTTCCTAAAGTTACATAACGCTTCTCCAGTCTGTTCTTGTCATTGGCAGCCCATACATACGGCTCATTGGTGTCTGTGTCCAGAATATAATAGTCACTGAGCCACAGTCCATCTTTCTGATCATCCTGCCCGATATCACGCTCTATGTATACATGCTGTCCAAGCATCAGATTCTCTGAAGAATCCAGTTCAACATAAAAAGGATATGAAGTAGATGTCGTCTGATCATCAGAACTTGTGCTCGACATTCCAAAATACATATCATTGCTGCTATCATCTGATGTTCCATTATTAACATCAATAGATCCCATTGTTCCCTTCCACGTCTTACTGCTATCTACTCTGGATCTGATAATTACAGCTTCACCAGGCACAATCGAATCTCTATTCTGTTCATTAACTTTTCCCTTTACCCGATAAGCCCCGGTACTGAGAATTGTAATAAATGCAGAGCTGTCTGAACTGCTGTCACTTGATGAGGTGCTATCCATTGCGCTACTGTCATCCACAGAATCTCCGTCATCACTTGTCATCTTGGAGGTGTCAATTTTCTGAATCACACCATCAATCTCACTTCTGACTTCTGTATTCTGTGTGGCACTCTGAAGCTTATCAATTTCAGACTGTTTACTCTTCTGGCTATATTCATTTTTCTTGAGATTCATTTTATTTGTTTCAATCTCAATCGTGTATGAAAGCTGATCTTCCGCTTTTGCCTTTTTCTTCTCAGCTTCCAAAGTAGAAATCTGTTCTGTCAGGCTGATCTGCTCATTCTTTAATCTATCCAGATCAAGCTGTGCCTGCTTTAAGTCATCCTCGATACTGCTAAGATCATATTCAAAAAGAAGCTGGCCTTTTTTTACCTCTTCACCGGTCTTTACCTGAACCTCTTTTACTTTACGTCCGCTTTCTATCTTAACGTTTACAGTTTCCTGTGGTTCCACTACACCTGCAAAGCGGTTGGTCGCAGCTGTTTCAGCTCCTGTGATCACACTCACTTTAGATACATAAACTACTGTATCCCCGGAGCCACTCTGACCACTTCCATTAAAATGATACCATACGCCACTTCCAATACCACCCGCAGCAATCAGGATTCCCAAAACGATGATAATACGTTTTTTCATAGTTGCCTCCTTGATATTATCGCATTTTTGATGTCGACATCTATTATACACTACTATTTTTTTACTTCGTATTTATATAGTTACGTTTTCCTGTAACTTTCACTTCCCTATCATATCAGATTCTATCTTAAAAAAAAAGCTTTGCATCTAAATGATGTCATTTTTCACAATTTTTTCACGTTTATTTTATGAAATTCGTTCATGTTTTTCGTTTTTTTGACAGTCACCGCAAAATCTGGTAAAATACTCAGAAAGTATTGTGAAAGGAAAGAATACGCATGAACACAAAGAAACGTCTGGCTCCTTTGCTTTATATTTTATTTGTTTTTTTCGCTGTATTTATGAACAGCGGCTGTTCACATAAAAGCGGGTCAAATGTAAAAAATGTTGTCAGAAATGAGTTGGATCAGTTAAAGAATCTTAATTCAGAAACAACTCAAAAATATATACCGTATAAAGAGCTGTTCCCCGATGCTACAGAAAACACTGCATTATCCGATGAAATCAATGAAGTATTTTCTCTCTTTTTCCAGAAATTTGATTACAAAATTCTGGATATCAGCGTCGACACGGCAAATAATTCAGCCACTGCTTCTGTGAAACTTACTACAATCGATGCCAAGCCTCTTGCCAGAGATTTCGCAGCAGAACTGCTTCGGACCGAAATCACAGAAGCTGCACAGGCCCAGACTGGAAATATCAAAGATTCTTCCAAATCACTTGAGGCACATTATCTGATTCTGAATCATCTTTTGGATACGAACAAATATGATTCAACTGAAACAGACTGTTCCATTCAGCTTATTAATACCGGCAGTGATAAAAAAGAAAAATGGGAGATTCAGCGTACAAGTTCCCTTGAAGATGAGCTCGTCGGCGGTCTCATAGCCAATCTGGCTGATCCGGATATTCTTTCACCGGAAGAT
>OGUQ01002650.1_pt1 | contig 11949 bp, 9 predicted proteins | sample 1574701 | NCBI WGS metagenome assembly OGUQ01 (sample SAMEA2582087, study PRJEB24529) | metagenome | biome: Human gut stool | place: China | collected 2011 | reverse complement strand
GTGGATGTCCGTGCTGAGTTTTTTGGCCTATATCCCGCTCATCTGGTCAATCTTCCGCATGTATTCGCGCAACATCGAAGCGCGCCGGCGTGAAAACGCGGCGTTCCTGCGTTTTTTCAGCCGTCTGACGGATAAGCAGTACCGCTATTTCCGCTGCCCCGGCTGCCGTCAGGTCGTCCGCGTCCCGCGCGGCAAGGGCAAGATCAACATCCGCTGCCCGAAATGCAGCCGTCAGTTCATCAAAAAGACCTGATCGCGAAATTTATCTTGCTTTTCCCATACGCGCCTGTTATAATATGCCCGCACGGAGTGGTATCGAAGTGGTTATAACGGCCCTGACTCGAAAGCATTAGGGATTTATGGAAACTTTTCGCCCGCAAACCCGCATGAACACTGGCTTTTTTGATTTCACATTTTTCGCGTAATCCCGTTTTTCCCTCCTTTTTTCTCCCCTACTTCCTGAAAACTTCTGGAATGCCAAGGAAAGTTGCGGTTGAAAATGAGAGAAAAAGTTGTAAAATAAAGTTGGGACATGGAGAGTTGTCCGAGTGGTCGAAGGTGCAGCACTCGAAATGCTGTGTACCGAAAGGTACCTAGGGTTCGAATCCCTAACTCTCCGCCAGACAGAGGTAAGCGATTGCTTGCCTCTGTTTTTCTCTATCCGGTTTCCTCCAGATCATTGTCGCCTGCCGGCAGCTCGGACAAATCCGCAGCGTTATGGAACAGTCCGCTGTTCAGTCGGCTGGCTGACCGCTGTACGGACTCCGACACCTCAAGATGCGCGTAAAGATTTGCTGTTGTACTATAATCGCTGTGGCCCAGCCATGCCTGAATATCCTTCATAGCTACGCCGTTGCGAAGCAATAAGCTTGCGCAGCTGTGCCGCGTATCGTGAAAGCGGATATGCCGCAAGCCATTCTTCTTCAACAGATTTGAAAACGCTTCTGTAATGTAGTCTGGTTTGATCAGCTCGCCAATTTCATTGACGTAAACATATCCGAGGTATTTCTGATTGTAGCAATTACCGAACAGGCGCTGATCCTCCTTTTGCTGCTTGCGAAGCTCCCGCAGTTTCTTCTGAAAAAGCGGAATCAGCGGCAGAGTACGGATGCTGGACGCATTCTTCGCCTTGTCTTTGGCGTAAATAACAGTATGTTCTCCTTTTCGTGAATACGTTGTTACCGTGTGCGCTATGGTAAACAGGTTGTTCGCGAAATCGAAGTTCTGCCATTTCAAGCCAACGATTTCACTTCGCCGCAGGCCATAAAAGAATCCAAACAGGACAGCCAGCTCCAGACGAGTTCCTTCGGCTGCATGGATACACTCCAGTGCCTCATCCGGCATATAGAAGCTGCCAATGAAACGTTCGGTTTTTGGACGCTGCTTATGTGCTGCGTTACTTAAAATCACTTTGTCTTCAAGTGCCAGTTCCAATGCTGCGTGGATGGCAGCGTGATAGTGTGCAACCGTCGTTCTCTTTTTCTGCTTTCGTCCGTGCTCTGGATCGCCCTTTCGTTCATACCTGTAAAACTCACGCAGATGCGCCGGCTCCAGCTCAGACAGTTTAATGCCGGTTTCTTTGAAATAGGGATAAACGTTGTTTTCGACACAGTTGCAATAGCCGCTGTATGTGACAGGATCGACCTCTGTTTCTACATAGGACAGCCATGTGAGCATATAGTCGCAAAAGAGAATGTCAGAGGAAATCTTACCGACTGTCGCGAGCTGTGCATTTTGCTGTGCTTCCGGTTTTTCACCCGGAAGATTCCCGTACTCATCGTAGGTTGTGCAGAATTCCTCCAGCTTTTTCTCCGCTGCGCGCTTGTTGCCTTTCTTTACAGCAATTCCTGTGGAAACCCATTTTGAATAGCGTTTGCCGTCGCTGTGCTTGCAGTTCAAGACGGCGTAATAAGTGTTGTTTTTTTCTCGCAGATGACCCGATAACAAATTTCATTGCTCCTTTCACGAGCCGCAAACTCACCTGCCATTGCCTATATAAAACTTATACGGCAGATGTCCACGATTTTCAACGACATTCCATCAAATTCTGCATGAATTCTTATTTTGTTTCATGAATTCCCAGATAGCGTAAAATTTCACGCTTGGGGATGCGGAACAGCCGACCAACATTAAGTTTCTTCAAATCACCCTTTTTAATCAGACTGTACACAGTTTTCGTGCAAACGCCCAGCAATTCACTGGCTTCCTCTACGGTCAAAACATCCGGGTAGTCCGCGAGACGCTTCAGCGAGCGCTTGCTGTATGGCGATGTATTTTTCATTTTTGATCCTCCCGTTAGTTGGGTTAGCCATCCGGCAGTCCGTTCCTGCGCTCCGGTCAAGAGCACGTATTGCAGTCGCTGCTGTGCAGCGTTAGGCCGTGGGTACGCTCATGTCGTCGCATACTGTCCGCGGCTGCTGTATCTCCCTGCCAGATGGGTGTTCGGTTGTCAAGGTGCATTGCTTGAAGGTTCTTACACTAAGAAAATAGGGAGCACTTCGACTTTTTCTGCACAATGATCAAAAATATTTCGAATAAAAATATCCGGCCAGAACGTTTGCATTGTGCCGCTGCATCATAATTCACTTGCTATTCCCTGCATTTTCTTCTATAATGAAAACAATATTTCATCTTAGTTCGGAGGGGTCATATGCCATTGCAGAAAGAGCAGCTGAGTCGCATGACAATCCATGGCTTCAAATCAATTAAAAGCTGTGATATTTCTTTCGGGAAAATCAATGTGCTTATCGGCTCCAACGGTGCAGGAAAAAGCAACTTTATTTCTTCTTTTTCTTTCCTTCAAAACATTCTATCCAAGAATCTCCAGGTATCTGTTGGTCAAAGCGGTTTAAGTTCTCTCTTGTACAAAGGGCGAAAAGAAACGGAGGAAATTGACTTTGAAGTATTCTTTGAGCAGAATTCTTATGGTTTTGTTCTGGTGCCTACCGATGATAACCGGTTGATCTTCCAAAAGGAATACTTCGGCTATCATGGCGGTTGGGACAATGAAACCAATATTGGGCGCGGTCATAGTGAATCGAATTGGGAAACCGGTGCGCATAATCAAATTGACGGCTATGTGATTCCTATTCTTCGCAAGCAGAATTGGCGCGTATATCACTTTCATGACACAGGAAAAGGCGCCAGAGTCAAGCAAGAACACAATATCTCAAACAATAGAGTGCTTATGTACGATGCTGCAAATCTGGCAGCATTCCTATATCGGCTAAAAAATCACTTCAAACAGAATTACGAGGAGATTGTGGATACGATCCGCTTGGTCGCCCCGTATTTTTCGGATTTTGTTTTGGATCCGCAGGAGGGCAATGAAGAGCAAATTGTCCTGCGGTGGCGACAGACCGGCTGTGAGGATATCTTTAATGCCTCTCAGCTTTCAGATGGAACGCTGCGTTTTATTTGCTTGACTACACTTTTACTGCAGCCGCATGAATTGCAGCCGGCCACTATCATTGTCGATGAGCCGGAACTCGGCTTACACCCCTATGCGATCACGATCTTCGCTGAAATGGTGCGTCAGCTTTCCAACGAAAAGCAAATTATTATTTCAACGCAGTCCGTGGAATTGTTAAATGAATTTGATGTAGAAGATGTAATTGTAGTCGATAGAAGCGACAACGGTTCTGAGTTCAGACGCTTAGACTCGGAACAGCTCAAGCTGTGGTTGGATGGAGACTACACATTGGGTGATCTTTGGAAGAAGAACATTTTGGGAGGTAGACTCTCGAAATGAAAACGATTTATATTTATTGCGAAGGTCCCACAGAAGAATCCTTTATTAACACTGTACTGTATCCTTACTTTTTCGCTCTGGGCATTTATGTACGCCCTATTGTCTGTGAAACAAGGCGAGATGCCAACAGGAAATATCGCGGCGGGGTGAGCCGCTATGCAAAGATCAAAAGCGAACTAATGATTCTTTGCAAAAGCCATCCCCATGAGTATGTAACGACCATGTTTGACTACTATGCGATGCCCAGCGACACCCCAGGTATTGCCGATGCAACCACAGATATTTTTGAACGGATCAACAAAATCGAATCCATTATCAACGAGGACATTGGAGAGCGTAACTGCAAATTCCATTTCATGCTCTATGAGTTTGAAGGGATTTTATTTTCCAAACCAGAAACATTTTCTTTGATTGCCGGAGACGAAGTAGTTACTGCTGTTCAAAGAATTCGCGAAGAATTTGAAACGCCTGAACATATCAACAATTCTCCAGAAACCGCGCCGTCAAAAAGACTGGAGGCGCTGATCCCCGGATATGCAAAAATCAAAAATGGAACACAGCTTTCAGATGCTATGGGGATCCATACAATCATGAAACAATGCCCACACTTCAAAAGATGGATTCAAGACATGGCAGCATGGTAAATTATCAAAATGACTACGACACTAAAGGTAACGCCACGGTCTAAAACGAGATAATCCAAGCGACAGTGCATTCTCTGTGCTATCCGAATCAGCCAAATTTTACGATCTCATTCAGTCGGATTCTTAAAGCTGACTCAGTCAATTTGCGCCATTTAGAAATCCCATCATTGACAAAATGCCATAATTCGTGATAGGAAATGATGTAGCTAAAACATAACGCGATTATGGAGGGATAATCATGATTTACACAAAACAGGAAAAACAGAAGCTGGATCGGGTGATCTCGGTGTTTGCGGAGCGGCTGAAGGAAAGCGATGCCTTTGACCTTGTCTGGTCGGACAAGGTGGGATATGTCCTGCTGGACATTTCAACGAATTATGACTATGTAGATAGTGCGCGGCGCATTGAAACGGCAGAAGGACTGTGCGAACTCATGCTGGAGGACATTGCGCTGGATGTGCTTTTGCTGACAGAAAACGAACATTCCATAGAAACAGCAGACCCGTTGGAGCGCGCTGAGATCGTGCGCCGTTGGCAGCCGTATTTTGAGCAGCTTCCGGAGTATGAATATCTCCGGGAAGAACTGACATCCGAGTGGCCGTAAGCTGCCCTTTCCTTGACAACCACAATATCTTGTGGTAAAGTTGGCTTGTAATTGAGATTTGTGCATACCGCTTGTGGCACGACAGCCGCAGCGTTCGGAGTATTCCGACTTGCACACGTATTGTCAGGCTTTTACGATTTCCGGTAGAGTTGCCATGTCCGCAGGACGGGTTTCTGCCGGATTTCTTTTTTGGGCGCAACGCCCACAGATTGCGGGAATGACCGCGACGCAGAAGAATCTGCGCCGCAGGAAGTTCCCGTTCTTTTTTTGCCCAAATGCCGAAAGGCTTTGAGGATATATTTTTTGAGAAAGGCGGTAACCAAATGAAATCACGAAAGAAATGGCGTCCCGGAGGACGGCAGCGGCAGTCTGCGGCGTATCATCGCAAAGCGGTTCACGAGCGGAAGCGTGTGGTACGGCTGCGGGTGTGGAAGAAGGGAGAAAAGAATGGTGTTGTGGCTGAAGTATGAGCCGCAGGAGTTGGTAGACACGAGCAATCTGAGCAACGAAGAATGGCTGTCCTATCGACGGCGGGGCATCGGCGGCAGCGACGCTGCGGCGATCCTCGGCATTTCGCCCTGGCGGACAGCACGGGATCTGTACTATGACAAGCTGAATGTTGTAAAGGCGGACATGGATGAAAACTGGGTCGCGCTGGAAATGGGACATCTGCTAGAGGATCTGGTTGCGCGGATTTTTGCGAAGAAAACCGGGCTGCATATCTTTCAGCGGAAGGTCATGTTCCAGCACCCGCTGTATCCGTGGATGCTGGCGGATCTGGACTACCTTGTGGAGCTTCCGGACGGCAGCAATGCCATTTTGGAGATCAAGACGACAAATTATAACGCCCGAGAAAACTGGTGGTACAACGGCGAGGAGATCGTTCCGGTGTACTACGAATCTCAGGGTCGGCATTATATGTCAGTCATGAATCTGGACAGGGTCTACTTCTGCTGCCTGTATGGAAACAATGAGGATGAGGTCATCATCCGGCATTTGGACCGGGACTATGCCTATGAGTCGGAGCTGATCGCGCTGGAGGATGCGTTCTGGAACGACCATGTGCAGAAGCACCAGCCACCGGACTATATGGAAAGCGGCGACCTTATCTTGCAGAGTTTGCAGAGATGGAAAGGCATTGACCGAAAAGACTTGCCGCCGGCAGCGTTCGGCGCACCGCAGGTCACGCAGATCCACCAGTATTTGCAGCTTCAGGAGGAGAAAAACGCGCTTGCAAAACAGGTCACACAGCTGGATACGCAGATGCAGCAGCTCAAGGGCCTGCTGGTCAGCGAGCTGGACGGCAAAGACTGTGCAACTTGTGCGGACGGTGAACAAAACTATGTTATTTCCTACAATCCCATTCGCAGGCAGGGCATCTCCAAGGACAACATGATCCGCTTGCGGGAGGTATATCCGGAGATCTACGAGCAGTTTGTGGAAACGTCGGAGTCCAGACGGTTCAGCATCAAAATCGCGGTGCAGCCTGCCGCATAAGTGAGGTGAAAAAACGAATGATTGCAGTTTATGACAAGCTCATCTACTTCAATGAAGCCAGCAAATACACCATTCTTCGGATGCGCACAGATGATCCGTCCGTACCGGAAGAAGCCCGTTCCCAATACACGTTCCGAAACCGGATGCTTCGGTTCACCGCTGTCGGCTATGGCCTGCCGCAGACGGATTCCGTCAAGCTGGAGATCGAGGGCGACTGGAAAGAGGGCAAATACGGCCTGCAGCTCCATGTGGAGCACTGGCACGAGCTTGTGCCGCCGACAACGGAAGGACTTCTGAGCTATCTTTCATCGGGTCTTCTCAAAGGCATCGGAGAAAGCACGGCCAGAAGCATTGTCCAGCGGTTCGGTACAGATACGCTCGATGTGCTGGAATACCATCCGGAAAAGCTGCTGGAGATCCGCGGCATCACGGAGCAGAAGCTGGAAGAGATCAAGACGTGCTACGCGGAAAGCCGCGCCATGCGGGATATTATGGAGCTGCTGACACCGTTTCAGGTCACGCCAGTGACGGCGATGAAAATCTATCAGCATTTCGGCCCCGCCTGCACGGATATCCTGCGAAAAAGCCCGTTCCGGCTCTGCGAGATCTCCGGCTTCGGCTTTCGGCGTGTCGATACGATCATCCGGAAGTCCGGCGGCGACCCGCACGACCCGGTTCGTATCCACGGCGCGATGATCTGTGCGCTGGAAAACGCGCGGCAGCATGGGCATCTGTATCTGGAGGTCAATGCCTTGATCACAGAATCCCTGCAATTTCTCAATGAGCCGATCCCGCTGCCCCAGATGCAAGTCAGGCGCGCAGAGGTGGAGCAGAAATTGCAGCAGATGGCAGAAGACAACGAGATCGTTTCCGACGGTGGTCGGCTGTATCTTCCGCATATTTTTATGCAGGAGGTAGAGACTGCGGCAAAGGCGGCAGCCATGCTCATGGAACACATGGAAAAAATTGATGTGACGCTTCCACTGGAGCAGGTCAAGCAAAAACTCGGCTTGCACTTAACAAAGCGGCAGAGCCGCGGCGTTGAGGTGGCGATGGAACGAAATCTCTCTATCATCACCGGCGGCCCCGGCACCGGCAAGACGACGGTTCTGAAAGCCATCATCGAGGTCTACCGGATTTTGCACCCCAAAAACCGCATCGTCCTCGCCGCGCCGACCGGCAAAGCCAGCCGACGCATGGCACAGAGCACCGGGATGCTGGAGGCACTGACGCTGCACAGTCTGCTTGGCTTGCAGGGCGATTTTTGCAGCAAGGACAAGCAGGATAAGCCGCTGCAAGTTGATTTTCTGATCGTGGATGAGGCGTCCATGGTGGATATGTGGCTGGCGCATCAGCTGTTTACGCGCCTGCAGAGAGGTACAAAGCTTCTGCTGCTGGGCGACGTCGATCAGCTGGAGAGCGTCGGCGCGGGCAATGTGTTCGCGGAGCTGATCGGAAGCGGCATCGTGCCGGTGACGGTTCTCGATGAGATCTTCCGGCAATCCAAGGACAGCCTGATCGCCTACAACGCCAAATTCATCAACGAGGAAAACAGCAGCCTGTTCTATGGTCCGGATTTTCAGTTTGTCAAGGCAGAAAATCAGGAGGAAGCCGCAGCGCAGATCCAGACGCTCTATCTGCGGGAATTGCAGGATACGTCCATTGGACAGCTTCAGATCATCTCGCCCTACCGGACGGATGGAGAAGCGTCCTCCAACGGCCTGAATGCGCTGATCCGCGAGACGGTCAATCCGCATACGGAAAAAATTCCGGAGCTGGCGTTCGGAGAGCGTATCTTTCGCCTGCACGACCGCGTGATGCAGACCAAAAACAATTACAATCTGGAAGGTTATGATTCCGCGTGCGGGCAAAAATTCAAGGGTGTGTTCAACGGCGACATTGGGAGCATTTGCAAGATCCTACCCGATAAGCTGTGCGTGGATTTTGATGGGCGCATCGTGGAGTATTCCAAAACGCAGCTCGGTGATCTGGAACTGGCGTATGCCATTACGATCCACAAATCCATGGGTTCGGAGTACGAAACGGTCATCATCCCCATTTTAATGGCGCACCGCATTTTGCTGACGAAGAATCTGATCTATACTGCCGTGACACGCGCAAAAAAGCGTGTGATTCTGGTCGGGCAGAAGCGTGCGCTGTTTCTGGCGATCCACTCCGGCAGAAAGGTCAAACGGAACACCTGCCTTGCCGAACGGATCTTAAAGTACAATCAGGTATTCAGACAAAAGGCTCTGCCGCAGGGCGCGACAGAGCAGAAATTGAAAAAAGCCGGTTAAGTTGAGATGGATGTGCAGAATTTGCGCAGTCATCTCTTATTTTATTTATGGAAGGAGTTCTAAGAAATGAATGACAACAAATCCACTGTGATGAACAACGCCGCCGTGCAGCAGCTGCGCAAGGTGCCGGGCTTTGACCCGATGAAACTCCTGCGCAAAACGATCTCCGTCAAAACCGGGCACCCGGTCTGGAAGCTGGATCTCCGCTATAAGCGGCTCTGGTTCCGTCTGGCCTGCCCGAACGGGAGAATGCTCCTGAAGCCGCTGCGCATCAGCGACCAGCTGGCAATTATCGAAGCGCAGGTTTATTTCAGCAAGGACGATCCGGTTCCGGCCGCCAGCTTTACCTCCGAACAGCGCAGGGAGAATGTCCCCGGCGGGGAATTTCTCCGCGCCGCGCAGGAGGATGCGCTCAACATGGCGCTGGAAAACGCCGGTTTCGGCATCCAGTTCTGCGACGTGAGCCGCGACTACGGCGGCGAGCTGTTCGGTTCGGAATTACCGGTCCGGACGGAAACCGCAGAAGCAGCTGCCGAGGAAACAGAGGAACCCATTGTGGAGGAAACCATCGCAGAAACAGCGCCGACGATGGATATGGATTTCGCGTCCGCCGAACAGCACGTTGTGGAAACAACTGCTCCTGTTATGGAAGAAACGCCTGACCTTCATGTCGTGCCGCCTCAGCAGGAAGAAGCCGCGGAAGAGCTTGCAGAACAGCCGCAGGCCGCGTCCTATACGGCAGATATGGATGTCAGCGAGATCACGCAGCGTATGACGGTGGACGAGGCAAAGGCCGTTGTGGTGCAGATCGGCACCTGCCGCGGCTGGACGCTCGAACAGGTCGCACAGCGTCGTCCGGCGAGTCTCAAGTGGTATCTCTATGGCTGCGATCAGGCGGATAATATTCTCAAAGCTGCTGCATCCGTCCTGCTGGATAATTTACAACAGAAAGCCGGATGAAGCATCAAGTTTGGATGAAAGGGTGTGGCCGTTATCAGAGCCGGTTCTTCACAGTTTCCGTTCCACATTACAGACATTGCGGCGCTGCTGCGGCTCAATATCCGCAGGCGCGGCCCGGACTTCCTGTATGTGGACTGCCCGCTTTGCGGCGATCATCGCGGCAAGCTCTATCTGAAAACGTCACGGGACGTATGGCACTGTAATTACTGTCAGGAATCTGGCGGGATGCTGGCGCTCTATGCAAAGGTCTACGGCATCAGCAACGCGGACGCCTACCGGGAGATCTGCGAAGCGCTTCAAACCGGAGATTACGCGCCAGAGTACCAGAGCTACCAGAACCGGCAGCCGCAGGAAATCGCGCAGTCGGCCAGGGCACCCCGGCAGGCGATCCATCAGACGCTTTCGATGCTGTTTTCCATGCTGTCGCTGACGCCGAAGCACCGTGCGCATCTGCGTGAGGTGCGCGGCCTGACGGACGACCAGATCGAACGGTTCGGCTTCAAAAGCACCCCGCCGCCTTATCTCTGCAAGAGTCTGACGGCGCGGCTTTTGAAGCAGGGCTGCATCGTACAGGGTGTCCCCGGCTTTTATTTGGCGGAGGACGGCAGATGGACAGTACGATTCGGAACACGCACGGCTGGGATTTTGATCCCAGCCAGAAGCGCGGACGGACTGGTCTGCGGCGCACAGATCCGGCTGGATATCCCCATCCGGGAGGAAAACGCGCCCGCCGATAAGGAGGGCACGAAGTACCTCTGGCTGTCGTCGAGCAGCAAGCCGATGGGAACATCCTCGGAAAGCCCCGTCCACTTTGTTGGCGATCCGTGTTCCAGAGTGGTCTATGTGACGGAAGGGTTACTCAAGGCTGACATCTGCCATGCACTGATGAACCGCACCTTCGTGGCAACTGCCGGAGCAAACAACGTGTCCAAGCTGGACGAGCTGTTTGCGTTCCTCAAAAAGAACGGCACGGAGGAGATCATTGAGGCGCAGGACATGGACAAGTATCGGAATGTTCACGTTGAGAAAGGTGCCTCCAAGATCTATCTGATGGCACGAAAGCACGGACTGCAATGCCGCCGGCTGACGTGGAATCCCAACTATAAGGGGTTAGATGACTGGCAGCTTGCGCTCCGGAAGAACGCTGGGAAAGCACCGAAAACAATGACGTTCCGGGATCGGTATCTGTATGGCGCGTGTGCGTTTTCCGAGATAGATGCCTGCGTGGAACAGTGGCACAAGACGGGAGTGCGGCGCATTGTCAAGCGGGAAACAGGATATTGCAAAAAAAGAGCGATTTTGCTATGCTTGGGGTATCCAAGATAGGAGGGAGAATTTCCATGAACAAGATCACGCTTGGCAAGACGAATCTTGTCATCGAGAAAAACGGATTTGGCTGCCTGCCGATCCAGCGCATCAGAGAGCAGGATGCGGTCGACCTGCTGCACAAGGCGTATGACGGTGGCATCAACTTTTTCGACACGGCGCGCGCGTATTCCGACAGCGAGCAGAAGGTCGGCGCGGCGTTCTCGTCGATGCGCGACAAGATCGTGCTGGCGACGAAGACCGGCGCGCAGACGGCGGAGGGCTTCCGGAAGGATCTGGAGACCAGTCTCCGCACGCTGAAAACCGACTACATCGACATCTATCAGTTCCACAATCCCGCCTTCTGCCCGAAGCCGGGTGGAGAAGACGGCCTGTACGACGCGGCGCTCGAGGCGAAAAAGCAGGGCAAAATTCGCCACATTTCGATCACGAACCACCGCCTCGCCGTGGCGCACGAGGCCATCGACTCGGGCCTCTACGAGACCTTGCAGTTTCCGTTCAGCTACCTCGCGGGCGAGCAGGAGATGGAGCTCGTCAGAAAGTGCCGCGAAACAAACATGGGCTTTATCGCCATGAAGGGTCTGTCCGGCGGTCTCATTACCAACAGCGCCGCCGCCTATGCCTTTGAAGCGCAGTTCGAGGGCGTTCTGCCCATCTGGGGCGTTCAGCGGGAAAAGGAACTGGACGAGTTCCTCTCCTACATTGATACCCCGCCCCGGATGGACGCAGAGCTGTCTGCGGTCATCGCCCACGACCGGGAGGAGCTGTGCGGTGAGTTCTGCCGTGGCTGCGGTTACTGTATGCCCTGCCCGGCTGGCATCGAGATCAACAACTGCGCCCGCATGAGCCTGCTGCTGCGGCGTTCGCCCT
>OGUQ01002637.1_pt1 | contig 11988 bp, 4 predicted proteins | sample 1574701 | NCBI WGS metagenome assembly OGUQ01 (sample SAMEA2582087, study PRJEB24529) | metagenome | biome: Human gut stool | place: China | collected 2011 | reverse complement strand
GGCAGAGGTCGGGGCGTGCATTATATAAGGAAGAGTCAACTAGAAAATATTCCTGTTCCCATCCTAAATTGGTATATACGCGTGTGATGTTCTTGTCGAATAGCTGACAGACTTCCGTTGCTGCTTTATCTACGGCGGCAAGTGCTTTCAATAATGGAGTTTTGTAATCCAGTGCTTCGCCTGTATAAGAAATGAAGATAGTTGGGATACAAAGAGTGGTGTCTACCACGAATGCCGGTGAAGAAACATCCCAGGCGGTATATCCTCGTGCTTCGAAAGTGTTGCGGATACCGCCGTTGGGGAAAGAAGAGGCGTCCGGCTCTTGCTGGATCAGTAGTTTTCCGGAGAAGCGTTCGATTACTCCGCCATCTTCGCCGAATTCGATAAAACCGTCATGTTTCTCGGCTGTTCCGTCTGTCAGAGGCTGGAACCAGTGTGTGTAGTGAGTGACGTTGAGTGACTTGGCCCAACTTTTCATGCCGTTAGCAATCAAATCTGCTATTTCGCGGCTAATAGGCGTACCTTTTTCGATAGCATCGGTTACAGCTTTGTAGGCTTCTTTGGGAAGATACTCCTGCATCTTCTTGCGGTCGAACACGTGGCTACCATAATAATCAGAGAGTTTGTTGGAAGGAGCAGTTACTTCCAGAGGTTTCCGGTTGGAAAGCTCTTGTAAGGCAAAAAAACGCATTCTTGACATAAATGGTCTACTTTTTATCGGTTGATGGCGCAAAATTATATGTTTTTTCTGAAAGTACCCCTATTTTAAAGGGGGTATTTTTAGAAATGAATGTATTTTTCTAAAGATACCCCCTCTGTTGATTCTCCAACTTCTGTTCTTATTGCTTCTGTTGGTCCATTTCTTTAGCCATCTGTTTAACCAAACTTTCCACTTGGATATAATGGTTGTGATAGTTCCTGAATAACTGTTTGAACACTGGACTGTTCATAGCCATTTGGGTGAGAAATTGTAGGTGTTTACCCGTAGAGGTGTTCATTTGCATACGTTTTTCTTTGCTCAAGTTATCTTGTAGGGAGTAAACACCGCATGAAATTTGGATTTCTGCGATGCCTTCATCCCAAGGATGGGTGTTGAGGTGAGTCAATGCTGCCAAGATTTTTTTCAGGTCTTTCAGCAGAATGTTTAATAGTTCGAATTCGGTGCGGTTTACGGAGCAGGAATCCGGGTTCAGGAAGAGGGCGAATTTGAGGTAGAAGTCCTTTAATTCTCTGTCATTAACAATAAATACATTTTGGGGAGCTTGTGTGATACCTCCCACCGTTGGTTGAACGGCAACTTGTTCTGTTTCCATAATAAGTGATTATGAGTGTGTGGTAGGCGAAGATTTTCTAAAATAATAAGAGCGGTTCCGCCTTTCCCGTTGCATTTCACCAGAAGGCAGTAGATGCATTAACATTCTACACGGGGGTACGGAACCGCCATATAGATATGAACGTGGACAGGCATAAAAATGCCTGCCACGAGGATTGGCAGGTTTCCCCGCCTTCTGGGATGAAATGCATAACAAAGATACAACATTTTTCTTTTTCGTCAAGAATAAAGTGGAAAATAAAAGGCAGGTGAGGATAACTTTAACACGGATATGCAGGGATGCCTTATACTGATGCTGTTACTTTTACTTTCGTTTAGTTGGAAGGGACTCATTCTTTATTTAAACCCTGTTCGTGCCTAAAAGGAATGGTAAGCATTTTAGTTCAAAACTGTACGTTAATGAACTAATCATTCGTCTTTTTTATTAAGATTTAATTCTGTTTTTGCAAAGAACTAGTCCCCATTATACTTAAATCTATTCGTCTGACAGTTGTTGAACTTTCGTCTGACAACTGTTACTCTTTCGTCTAACAGCTGTCAGACGAAAAAATAACAGCTGTCAGACGAATAGTTTTATGTATAGTCGAAGATAGATTTATTAAAGATAAGAGGTAAAAAACGTGTTAATCAGGATTAGTTTATAGCCTGCCTCAAGATGACCCATAACTGTGCAGAAGTGATTTAAATCATGCAAGAATGAATCACCTTCTACATAGAAATGTGAATGTAGCATAAGTAGAAAAATGTCCATGAAAACTGATATGATGCGTGGCATGGGGAAAGGATTTTCCTTGCTAACTCTTTTTTGCAGCTTAATTCCCTTGCTTTTCGATATTCTTTTTTATATTTGCCTACAATAAACAAGGAGATACGACGATTGAAATATAAGATATTGATAGGATGTATGTTGTGCTTGTTCTCTTTTATTCCGAAGGGGGCAGCCAATCTTGTTCTTAATCCTTATACAAGTCAGGAGATATCTGCTGATTCCATCATTGAGCGTGTCATGACTTTTGCTCCCTCTTATGAAAGTATAGTGAGCGACTATCGCGCGAACCTATATATAAAGGGTAAGATGAATATTCAGAAGAAGAATTTTATCCTCCGGTACGTTCCTTCGATGTTTCGCTTGCAGAAAGGGGTACGTGAATACTTGCTCGAAACGTATAGTGACCTGCATTATACAGCTCCCAATATCTATGACCAGAAAGTTAAGGCATCACAAGGCACTGTGAGAGGAAACAGGGGACTGCCGGGGCTGCTTGAATATTTTAGTGTCAATATCTACTCATCTTCTCTTCTGAATGACGAACGCTTGCTGTCTCCGCTTGCCAAGAACGGGCAGAAATACTACAAATACCGGATAGACAGTGTGATGGGCGATCCCAATAATCTCGACTACCGGATACGTTTCATTCCCCGTACCAAGAGCGACCAGCTGGTGGGCGGCTATATGATTGTCAGCAGCAATGTATGGAGCGTGCGTGAAATACGTTTTTCGGGACGGTCGGAACTGATTACGTTTACTTGCTGGATCAAGATGGGGGAAGTTGGAAAGAAAGATGAGTTTCTCCCGGTGCGTTATGATGTGGAGGCCCTTTTTAAGTTCCTGGGCAATAAGGTGGACGGCAATTATACCGCTTCGTTGGACTATAAATCAATAGAACTGAAAGAAAGAAAGGTTCGGAAGAAGGAGAAGAAAAAGTATAATTTGTCGGAATCATTCTCCTTGCAGTGTGATACGAATGCCTATAAAACAGATGCTTCCACGTTTGGCGTATTACGTCCCATTCCTTTGAGTGACAGGGAAAAACAACTTTATAAGGATTACGCATACAGACGGGATACCGTGTCGGTGCAACGAAAATCCAAGAGTCAGGCTTTCTGGGGAACGATGGGCGACCTGATGGTGGAAGATTATAAATTCAATCTGTCCAATATCGGAAGTGTCCGCTTCTCGCCGTTTATCAATCCGCTTTTGTTCAGTTATAGCGGAAGCAACGGATTATCATACCGGCAGGATTTCCGTTACAACCGGATTTTCAGAGGCGACAAGTGGCTCCGCATCGTACCCAAACTGGGTTATAACTTTACACGGAAAGAGTTCTACTGGTCGCTGAATGCCGACTTTGAGTACTGGCCGCAGAAACGGGGCTTTTTCCGGTTGAGTGTGGGTAATGGTAACCGTATCTATAGCAGCAAGATGCTGGACGAACTGAAAGCGATGCCGGACAGTATCTTTAATTTCGACCTCATCCATCTGGATTATTTCAAGGACTTGTATTTCAACTTCCGTCATAGTTTTGAAATTACCAACGGACTGGATATCAGCCTCGGTTTCTCGGCACACAAGAGAACAGCTGTCGAGAAATCCCGTTTTGTGATTACGGGTGACTATCCGATGCCTCCGCCGGAATTTATGGAACGCTTCAGAAATACCTATATCAGCTTTGCCCCGCGCATCCGGGTGGAATGGACTCCGGCGCTTTATTATTATATGAACGGAAAGCGTAAGATCAATCTCCGCTCTGACTATCCGACATTTTCGGTGGACTATGAACGGGGAATAGAAGGAGTATTTAAAAGTACCGGAGAATATGAACGGATAGAATTCGACCTTCAACATAAGATTCAGCTGGGGCTGATGCGAAATATTTATTATCGTTTCGGCTTCGGGGCGTTTACCAATCAGGATGAACTGTACTTTGTGGACTTTGCCAATTTTGCCCGTCATAATCTGCCGGTAGGGTGGAATGATGAAATCGGTGGTGTGTTTCAGGTGCTTGACGGACGTTGGTACAACTCCTCCCGCCGTTATGTACGCGGACATTTCACGTATGAGGCTCCGTTCCTTGTCCTGCGGCATTTGATGAAGTATACTCGTTATGTACAAAATGAACGGATCTATGTCAGCGCCCTTTCCATGCCACATCTTCAACCTTATTTGGAAGTGGGATACGGCATTGGCACGCATATCTTTGATCTCGGAGTTTTTGTGAGCAGCGAGAACTGGAAGTTTGGCGGGATAGGCTGTAAGTTTACATTCGAGTTGTTTAACCGATAGTTTTCTGCGTTCCGGTTGGATATCCGGGAATTATTTTCTACCTTTGTGTAGAAGAGGATGAGGGCAGAATTTAGCACAAGAGAGGTGTAGTCGCCTCATAAGCACAGGTATTTTCCTAGAAAATAAATTACTAGGTATACATACCTAAATTTATTTTAGTAAATAACTCATCCTCTTCTCCTTAGTTTTATACAGATGCACAATGAACAAAATTCTAATAACGATACTTATTATCACCGGCTTTTTGATTTATAAAATGATTTCCTCGAGCAGGAGACAAGAAGGGTATAAAAGGTGGAAAGCAACAGGCGGTGGTAAAGAAGAAAAGGTTGATAAAACAAAAAGGGAGCGAGGATCCTGGCTTCGTCATGCAATGGGTGTTACTACTCCGGTGGCCCCCTATACTCCGAGATTTGAAAAAGAGGCTGTAATCTGGTGTGCTGCTCTGTTAGGAGTGGAAGTGAACCGCTTGGAAGAAATATTGAACAATGTTTCCGGGCATTATCAGGAGTTTTGGATGAGAAAGAGAAGCGGAGGGTATCGTATGATTTCTGCTCCGGACAAGGATTTGCAGGCTATCCAATCTACTATTTATTCGCGTATTTTATCATCGGTGACGATAGTTCATCCGGCAGCCGTCGGTTTTCGCTGCGGTCGGTCTGTGGTGGACAATGCTGCTCCTCATTTGGGTAAGCGATATGTGTTGAAAATGGATATTCATGATTTCTTCGGCTCTATACGAAGCCCGAGAGTGAGGCAGACATTTAAGAAAATAGGTTATCCGGAGAATGTGTCGAAAGTACTGGGGGCTTTGTGTTGCCTGCACAGGCATTTGCCGCAAGGAGCGCCTACAAGTCCGGCTTTAAGTAATATTGTGGGATACGAAATGGACAGGAAACTCGCAGCGTTGGCTGCGGAATACGGGGTGACTTATACCCGTTATGCCGACGACCTAACCTTTTCGGGAGATGTGTTTCCGAAAGAGCAGATCATCCCTCAAGTCAAACGGATTATCCGTGATGAGAAGTTCGAGCCGAACCATAAAAAGACTCATTTTATGAATCAGAGTAGTAGGAAGATTATTACGGGGGTGTCTGTCGCTTCCGGTGTGAAGCTGACTATTCCTAAAAGCAAAAAGAGGGAGATTCGCAAGAATGTTTATTTCATCCTGACGAAAGGTCTGGCAGAACACCAGCGCAGGATCGGCTCTCATGATCCTGCTTATCTGAAACGGCTTATCGGAATGCTTTGCTATTGGCGGGCGATAGAACCGGACAATACCTATGCATCCGATTCCATTGCTGCTTTGAAACGTTTGGAGAAAGGGTATTAGTCCGCAATCGTTACTTTTTCATTGTCTATTTTGGCATAATTCTTTTTTATGGCTTTATTGATTCCTCTCTGCATGACAGTGTCTATGTTTGATCCCATACGTGTGAAACCGAATTCTTGTGCGCACGCTTTCACCAAATCCGCCAAAGGAAGACTGATAGAATCAGCCAATAGTTGCCGTACTGCGTTGGCTATCTCTTCGGGTGGCAAATCTGTTGCATCCCGATCGGACTCGGGGCGGTAACCGGAATAGAGACAGCATTGTACTTCATCTTTCCAGAAGAAGACGAGACCATCGTATGTGGTACGGTAGAGGTGAAGGCTGTCGAAGATCTTTTCCAGATGCGCTTCTATCCGTTGTCCCAACCGGCTGATTCCCCATTCGACCAGAACCTTTTTGCAGAGTAATGATTTGCTGATGGGTGCTTCGCTTTCTATGAGTTTCCGGATTTGAAAGATAAGAATAGGGATGTTCTCCGTAGCGAAGAAATCTTTCGAAGAATATTTGTTCGGGTTCACTTTCGTGCTGTTATACTTTCGTTGGGGAATATCGGCGGAGATTATTTCCGGTTTTGCGAAAACCGGTGTTGTCTTTAGCGATACTTCCTTTATCGGTGCCTCGTTTAGTGTTACTTCTTTTATTTGCCCACCTTTTATGGGTTCTTCGCTGCGTGTTTCTTTCCAGGTTGGTTCTTCCTGCCGAGGTTCTTCTTGTTTGGAAACGGAGGTTCCTTTGCTGATTGCTTCCTGTATGGATGCAATGACTTCATCCGGCTTCTCCCACCAGTCCATTGTCCAAATGCGGCAGATGTTCCAACCGAGTGCTTTCAATACATTGTTTTGGACAATCTCACGGTCGCGTGCGGTTTTCGTACGTTTGTAGTTCTTTCCGTCACAGATGATACCTAGTTGATAATTGGATGTGTTTTGAGGATCCACAATTCCAATATCAATTTTATAGCCAGAACATCCGATGTCCGTATGTACGGTATATCCTAAAGAGCGTAGTTTGTCCGCTATGATATTTTCGATAGATACCGTTTCTTCCGGTAAAGAGGGAAGGGAGCTGCCGAGTGTGTTCCTTGTACCTTTTTCCGCATATTCGAGAAACCGTTTCAATCCGGCCACTCCGATAGACGAAGTCCGGTTGAGGTCTATCATATCCGATCTTAAAGTAGAGAAGATTATCATCTCATACCGGGCACGGGATACGGCTACATTCAGTCGCCTTTCTCCGCCGATCCGGTTTAACGGACCGAAATTCATGCTGACGCGCCCTTCGGAATCGGGACCATAGCCGACAGAGAAAAGAATGACATCCCGCTCGTCTCCCTGCACATTCTCCAGGTTCTTGATGAACAAAGGTTCTTCACTTTCCAGTGCAAGTGTTTCCAGTTCGGGGTGAAAGATGAAGAGGTCGGATAGCAAATCTTCTATCAATGCTTGTTGGACGACGCTGAAAGTAACAACACCGATACTCTTCCGCCTTAATTCTTCACTTCTTAATCTTCTTGCTATTTCGTCTACTACGGCTTGTGCTTCCGCTCGGTTTTGGCGGGACTTTCCTTTGTCATAGTAACCGTCGATTGCTACCATTCTCACTTTGGATTCAATGTTGTCCGGAGACGGGAAGGTCATTAGTTTATTGTCGTAATATTCCGAATTGCTGAAGGCGATAAGGCTCTCATGTTTGCTTCGGTAGTGCCATAACAGATATTTGGAAGGAATAGACAGTGCCAGGCAATCATCGAGAATGCTTTCGAGGTCTTCCAGTTCTATATTATCCTCGTCAACGGTGTTGACGGAGAAGAAGCTGGTGGGAGGCATTTGTTTCGGGTCACCTACGATCACTACGTTCTTGCCGCGTGCAATAGCACCTACGGCTTCGTAAGTCGGCATTTGTGAGGCTTCGTCAAAAACGATCAGATCGAATTTATCCGCATCTGCGTCAATGTATTGGGCTACGGAAAGCGGACTCATCAACATACACGGGCACATACGCGACAGTAGAGTGGGGATCTGGTCGAACAACTTACGGATAGATATGCCACGTGCATTGTTGCGGATATTCTTCTGGAGTATGCCGACTTCGGAACTCTGGATTGCTGCATGAGTAAAAGACGGAATGTTTGAAGCTAATCTGGCGAACAACTCTCTTTGGGTGATTGTCTCAAAATTCGTCGATATTTGTTTGTATTTCGCTATGATATCGTTGAATATCTTGCCGTTGAATAATTCCAGTGTCGGCTCTTTTGAGATAATATAGCGGATAGCTGCCTGATAAAAACTCTTGTGGAAGCTGTCGATAAGCTGGTCGGTCGGGATATTCTTCTCTTTATATTCCAGGGCAATGAATCCTATACCCAGTTTATCCAGTTGGCGGTATGCTTGGAGCCACTGGTACCAGTCTTTGAGCTTGTCCAGATTTTCTTTGTGGAGGCGGGCTTTTGCCAGAGCGGTGTTTATCCAGTCGGCAGAGTTCATGTAAAGCGTTTCGGCAGATATGCCCAGCGTGGAAGAAAGCCGGTTCTCAATGTTTACCAATCTTTCGGCAAGTTGGTATAATTCATTTAGGGAATGGGCGTGCATATCTCTGAATGACCGGAGCCCTTCCGTTAGCTGCACGGACAGGTTTTGCTTGATTTGCGTTGCCTTGGCAATATTCTTCGAATAATTCAGTAGAAGGGAATGGAGGACTCCCATATCATTAATGATCTGTTCAATTGTGCTCCAGTCTTCACTTTTTCCGAAGCCTCCAAACAGGGAAGGCAGCCTGTCAGCGTGTTTCCGGACGAATTCCGCTTCTTCCTGATAATGGATGATTTGGTGGAGCAGGGGCTTGACGGCTTCCGGTTTGACAGACTTCAAAGCATATAGATTGATTGCCTTTTTGATTTTTTTCTGTCCGAAATATCTGGGAAGAAACCATTGGGCGCTCACCCTGTTCCATTCTGCGAGCATTTGTGTTGCATTTATTTCGAGAATCTCTTTGGTGAATCCGGTTTCTACAGTTGCTTTTATCTCATCACGTTTCCTGCCACGAGCGGACACTTCGCGATATTCGTCGAGAGTCTCGCTCAATGAAGATGCTGTCAGCAATCCGGGAGTGAGTTCGGGAATGTCGAGTACTTTTCGGACAATGTCCGCTGTCGTTTGGAAATCCATGCGTGTGGGGTGCATATCCGTATCTTTCAGTAGTGTGGGAAATACGGATAACTTCGGCTGAATTGTGCTCAGCAAGTCGATGAAAGTGCTCAGTAATTGGGCAGCTTCTTCCTTTATGGCAGACGAATATTCCGCAATAGAGATTCCCGATAGCGGATGTTGATAAGGATGTCCGCAAGCATTGGCAGTTCTTACCAGAGTTTCGACAGCTTCTTTCCATTCGGAGAATGTTTCTTTGTTCAATGTATCCAGATAGCTTTGCGGAATATCAAAACAAGGCTCTCCGTCTGTTGATTGATAGTGGATAATGGCATCGTATAAAGAAATGCCGAAAGGATATTCCTTATGTAAGGCTTCTGTGTATCCGTTTAATTCCGCCCGCAGTTGCAACAAGCGTTCCGCTTCCTTTTTAAATTCTTCGGGAGAAGTCTGTTTGATGATTTCAGTCGTTTCTCTAAGTTGTGAGATAACGGCGGATTTCTTAGTCTTGTTGGAGTGAATTTCCAGGCAGAAGGGAGCAAGTCCGATCGCTGCCAACCTGTTTTGAACAACAGAGAGGGCAGCCATTTTTTCTGCTACAAATAATACACGTTTGCCGTTGTATAAAGCATTGGCGATAATGTTGGTAATGGTTTGCGACTTTCCCGTGCCCGGAGGGCCGTGCAGGATGAAAGTCTTGTCGTGTACCGCTTCATAGATAGCCTCCAGTTGGGATGAATCGGCAATAATAGGCAATACGATATCTGCCGGAGACAGTTCCTTATCCATGTAGGTGGCATCTATTTCTTCAGTTGTGGCATTCCATTCTATCTTTCCGTTGATGAGGCTCGAAACAATTTTATTCTGAGTCAGTTTATTGGCATTGTTGTGGATATCATTCCACATGATAAACTTGTTAAAGGAGAATATTCCCAGGATAGCCTGTTCTTCCACGTCCCATTTGCGCTGGTTCTTAATGCTGTTTCGGATAATGGAGTAGATAAGCTTGACGTTTACACCGCTTTCATCAGTCGGCAACGGGTCCAGTCCGGGGACGGAGATCCCGAAGTTTTGGCGGAGCATTTCCAATAAGGTGATATTCATCATCGTTTCCTCCTCACGTGAACGGATGACGTATCCTTTGGCCGCTGACTTACGGATGATTTCTACCGGTAACAGCAGGATAGGAGCATAGCGGGGACGTTCGCTGGAAGGTGACTCGTACCATTTTAGCAGTCCGAGAGCGAGATAAAGCGTATTCGCCCCGTTTTCTTCAATAGAAGTACGGGAAGAACGGTACAAGTGGGTAAGCGCTTTGCTCAAATCATTTTCCGGCAGATAAAAACGTAATCTTTTCTGGGAAAGCTCCGAATTTACAAAATCTGTAATCGGGTCGGAAGCCGGTATTGAAGAATAGATCCCGAACTCCATGTCCGGATTCTCCCAGTCGGAAGGACGGTGCAGGATGCGGAACTCTTCCCCGTCTGCTAAAGCGTCTTCCAGGCAGGAGAGATTGGCGGGAATAAGTTGAAGCGTGTTTTTGGTAATCCGGATATTCAGCAGGTTGTTGCGCAGGCTTAGGTCTAATAGCCGTCGTTCCCACAATAGTTGTTTGGTTATGACCGTCTGCGTTTCGTTGCCGGATAAATCGTATGGATTGATACTTTGCGGGGTGGCATAAGCCGTATCTTTATTATATAAAGCGGTATCTTCTTCTATTTCCCAGATCTGTCCGTTCAGTACCCGTTGCGGTACGGGACGGATTCCCGAATGCCTTGCCCGCTTGACATCTATCGCAAGGATGAACTTGCTTGAATCGGTCAGTTTACCGTTTGCGCTTTTCACTGCGTCATCGAAATCGGAATGCTGTCCCATGTTCATGCAGGTCGTTTCAACCAGCGTGATGTCATAAATCCCCTCGGCAGTCCTTTTGGTTAATAGCGAAACATCATCAATTGTAGCGTCCGGAAAAGTTTCGGGCACCAGCCAAGCACCTGCAAAGGCGTGTCCCCGGGCGATGATGAGGAGAGCATTCAGTCCGATAGCTTCCAGGCAGGAGGCGTAAAGCAACGCCATATCCAGGCAAGTCCCCAGCTTCTGAGCCAGGACGGAATCGGTGAGCCGGATGCGTTGCCCGTACTCCTCAAAGCTAGCCGGGATAGTGCTGTAAATAATCTGTTGCTCGGTGATAGCAGTATAGACGGCGGCCATTTGCTTTCTTACCCTGTCCGGGTTACGGCTCTGGTATTCGTCCAGTGACGGATTTCCTGTCCACTGCTCCAGAATGGTAGCGGCTCGTTTGATGACGGGCGAAATAACAGCATGATTGGGAGTGATGAACGCAGCCAGCATTTCGGGCAGGACATTGAGTCCGCCCCATTGGTCATAAGCGAGAATGTCAATCGGATACGTTTGCGAGAATATAGCTTTCGTTTCTGACGTGATTTCTACTTTCAGGCTGCCTGATAATCTTTCGGTCAGTTGGGTGAAATAATTGGTGGACAAGGTGAGATTGAAAGTTTGCAGACAGACCCGGTCGTTAGCCGGAATTGCTTCTATAACTGTTGGAACAGCATTACCAAAGGCCGGTTCGGTGGTGATTTGCACTTGTACATCTTTCAGTGGAGCATGTGTCGTGTTCTCAATTGAAATCTGATGAATAATAGATGCGCCGTTCTGCTGCATCGCGAAATTAATAAGCGGCAAATAGTCGCATTGCACCTTGACTTTGTCCAATCTCTCGTCCATGGCTAGAGCTATATAAATTAAGGCTTGCAATATTACAAAAAATAAGGATATAAGCATCTTTTCTTTTGGCATTCTTTTGGCAATCAAGAAAATATTTCTACCTTTGCGCCCGATTTATAGATAATATAATGTCTTATTTAATTAAAGTATTAAACAATTTATTTATTAATGGAAAACTTAAAGAACGTAGCTCCTATTGAAGATTTCAACTGGGATGCTTATGAAAATGGCGAAACAGTAACCAACGTTAGCCACGAAGAACTTGAAAAAGCTTACGACGGTACGCTTAACAAAGTGAACGACCGTGAGGTTGTTGACGGAACCGTAATCGCAATGAACAAGCGTGAAGTAGTTGTGAACATCGGTT
>OGUQ01002628.1_pt1 | contig 12033 bp, 15 predicted proteins | sample 1574701 | NCBI WGS metagenome assembly OGUQ01 (sample SAMEA2582087, study PRJEB24529) | metagenome | biome: Human gut stool | place: China | collected 2011 | reverse complement strand
CGGCGACCACCGAGATCTACACTCTTTCCCTACACGACGCTCTTCCGATCTTGCTTCCGGTACAGGAATTTCTGCCTCCTCCACACGGATATCACCGGGTGCGTAAAATTGTATTTTCTTCATCATAAGTATCTCCTCCTGTTTTTTGTTTCAATGTATTCAATATCATATTTCCCATACATTCCAGCTGCATTGCCATCGTAACAGCTCCCGGGTCCAGATGTCCTACGCCCTTATCGGTCCGAGAGCGGGCTCTGCCTTTTACAGCTTCCATTTCCTTTGTACGCTTCGCACCGTTTGCGGCGCCTTCCATAAAATCCTGAATGATTTCTTCATCACACCTGCCTGCGTCCAATCCTTCCCTGTATGCACGAAGTGCCGGGTATAATGCATCAATCATCGTTTTCTGTCCGGGCTCTGTTTTTCCACGCTTCATGATTTCCTGCAGCATGGCGTCATACACCTCATACAGACCGTGTACATCCAGCACAGCTTTGCCGGCACAAGCTCTTCCGGCCGCCATGTATCCGCTGCCATAAAGCGCCCCGGAGGAGCCTCCGACAGCTGAATACATTGTCATTCCAACCTTTTTGAACATATCTGCCAGCGTCATGTCTTCCAGCTCCTTTGACAGAGCTGTTATTTTTTCAAATCCCATATTCACATTCACCCAGTGATCGCCATCCCCTGTCGTGGAGTCCAGCTCCGTGACATAGTCCCTCTGCGCAGCAATCACCTCACGGGCTTCCTGAAAATAGCGGATAAAATCCTTTGTCTGTAATTGAAATCCCATTATCCAATCTCCTTAAATGCCGGGGTATTGCTTGGATACTCCAGCAGCCTTTTCAATTCCTCATCCAGCTGTAGGATACTGCAGGATGCCCCTGCCATTTCAATAGCCGTCATATAGTTTCCAACATAATATTTGACCGGCTTCAGACCTTCGGCACATAGCCGGGTATGCACATCAGAAGCCAGAATATATAATTCCATCAAAGGAGTGGCACCCAGACCGTTGATCATGACTGCAACCTCGCTATGTCCATAGTCCTTATCCGCAAGGATTCTGTTTACCATGATATCCGCAATTTCCTTTGACGGCTTCAGCTTCGTTTTCTCAATACCTGCTTCACCGTGGATGCCCATACCGACCTCCATGCAGTCCTCCTCAATCGTAAAGCCGCAAGTGCCGACCGCCGGAATCGTACAGGCTGATAACGATACACCAAAGCTTCTTACGTTCTCAATCGTTTTTTCCGCAACACGCTTAACCTCGGCAAGGGATGCCCCTGTTTCTGCTTTCGCACCGGCAAGCTTATGCACGAATACTGTTCCTGCAATACCACGTCTGCCAGTAGATTCATCACTTTCCGCAACAGCAACATCATCCCTCACAACGACATGATCAACCTCGATACCTTCCATGCCGGCAAGCTCTTCTGCGATTTCAAAGTTCATGATATCTCCGGCATAATTCTTTATGATCAGCAGAACACCATGACCGGAGTCTGCAAGCTGAATTCCACGCAGCACCCGGTCCGGGGACGGCGATGCGAACACATTACCGCTCACTGCGGCATCCAGCATACCATAGCCGACATAGCCGGCATGCGCCGGTTCATGACCGCTGCCTCCTCCGGATACAAGCCCGACCTTATCACTTTTTTCCTTGCGGGCAATGACGACGCCTTCCCTGTCATATAAAACATCCGGATTCGCGATTTCAATACCCTGCAGCATTTCTTCAACAACGGCATTCGGATTATTTATTATCTTTTTCATTTCTGTTGTCTCCCTGGTGTAAACCACTCATTTTTAATCCCCCTCTGCGTATATACCTTCGGTAATTCAACCTTGTCATTTAATTTTCGCAGTCCGGCAGTGGAAACGGCGCAGAGTATTGCCAGCACCCAGTTGCGTGTCACTACTGATAAAAGAAGCGCGACAGCTGTCATACAAACGCCTATATACCACCAAAACTGTTGAAATCTGCTCATAGGATCACCTCATTCTTCATTTTGCTTATTGCATTACTATGATAGATACTGTGTCAATTTGCAGCGACATAAGCTGCTTTTCCATAGGTTATATTACAACATACAGAAGGAAAGACACTTTTTTACTGTCCGGATTCCAGACGTTCCTTTGCGGCTTTTTCTCTTGCGGGTGCCAGCTTCAGGAAGTACAGAATTCCCAGTGCCACAACAGCAACACATGCCACGATACCGATCATATTGCCGGTTGCTGCTTCATATATTGCAAAACGGATTTCCGCAATATCGCAGCCCCACCATGTGATATCGGTGTTGTAGGTTCCGGCAGTATTTGCAAGACTAGTCAGGAGCGGTCCCATAACGGATGCCGCGTAGCTTAAAATCGGACACCAGATCCAGGAAACGATACACATTTTCAGCACATCGCCCTTCATTGCCAGGAACAGTGGTACACAAACACAGACATTCATCAGATTTCCAAGAACCAGTGCAGTATTTCCCGGCAGAATCAGCGAGAAGATCAATGCAACCGGAATTGTCAGAATGATGGCAACCCAGATTTCAGAGTTACCTGCCAGAATTGGCCAGTCAAGCCCAATGATCAGCTCACGGCCCGGGAATTTCTTTTTCACCCATTCACTTGCCGCATCGGAAATCGGTGTCAGTGCGGTCATAAACAGCTTGGAAACCATCGGGAATAAGGTCAATGCAGTACCTGCCTGTACACCGAGCAATGCACCGGAACCCTGTCCTGCCGCAAGACCGATAATGGTTCCCATCAGGAAGCCAAGTACGTGATTTTCACCGAAGATACCGATTTTATTACGTATTTCCTGCGCATTCAACGTCTTTGTATTTGGCAGAATCTTATCCAGTATATTTGCAATCGGATAGAAGAAGATATTACTTAAAAACATACAGTGCGGCATACCTACAGAAGGAACACCGGTAAGCTCCAGAATCTGATACTTCGTGTAATCCGCATTCTTTAATTCCGCGATAATCTGTACAATAGCAACGATAAAGCCAACAATCACATTATTGCATGCACTTGTGACAAGGAAGGCTGTAAACACCTTGTTTCCTACATTCCACATATCCACATTCAGACAGTTCGTCCATCCGAGCAGCAGCATGATAACATTGATGGCAATCTGTATCGGGAACATGAGGAACGCATACTGCCACTGCCACGCAAGTCCAAGGGCCGGTGCCCATCCCATATCGATATACTTTAATGTACTATCTGATCCCTCAACGATTGTTGTGAAAGCAGCCCCGACGGTATCCCCCATATACCCAATCAATAAATTGATACCAATAAATGCAACACCTAAGGTCAATGCGGATGAGAACGCCTTGCCAGGTTTCATGCCTACGATCAAGCCGATAATGAATAACACAATCGGAAGAAATACGGCAGCGCCCAGGTCCAGAAGACCCTGGAATACGGTAGCTAACATTTCCATAATTTTTTTCTCCTCTTCTTTTCTTTTACTTTAATGCTTTGACAATCTCGTCAATGCAGGCATCCTTGCCCATTCCTGTCAGCAGCGGAATCCCGCTGATTACCGGAATGTCATAGCTTTGTACCACACCGCGCATCGGGGTAATGGATACATAGACATCTGCAGTCTTGATGAAATTATCAAGTGACTTGATATCGACAGCCTCGGCCTTCGCCAGATTACTCAATCCGCGTTCTTCCAGCGCCATATTGATTTTTGTAGCGCATGTAGCCGAGGTTGCGATACCACCTCCGCAAGCAACGATAATTGTTTTCATCTCATTCTCCTTTCTAACCATCTTTCAGGTCGTTTACGCCTATTTAATAAAGCAAAAATTTTGCCAATTCCAGTGAACAGACACTTTTTCTTCTGTTTTTACACCGGAGAAAGCATAGGGAAGCTATATGCAAAAATGCTTTTTTGCCTCTTCTTATGTCTTACAGAATGGCTGTTTTTCCAATATGCTTCCTTATATATGTAACCCAAATTCCCCAACGCTCTTTTTATAACGTATATCCCTTTCATGCATGCTTACAGATAACTGCATTTATTTATTATTTCTTTTATATTTTCTATGCTATAATTTTAAATGAGATTTCAATCACGAACGAATATGCTCTGTAAATCATAGCTTTTCCATGTCCCTATGGTATCACAAACAACCTCTGCATGTTATCTGCATAAGCATAGTGATAAATTTCAGCCTTGGTAAACAGGAGCTTAAGGGAAGCATTTTCTCATAAATTTTCAGATATATTTCATAATCAGCTTATAATTCCATAGTTTGGCAAGATTTTTGCTTTAATAAAAAGCGGGAGGTATTCAATTATGGAAAAATACAATATAAGGGATTTATTATTTGAAGAACTGATAGAATTAACACTGGAAGCAGAGGATTTTGAGGATGCTATCAAAAAAATCGGTGAGGATGCATACCGGAAGGGATATGTTAAGGAAGGGTTTGCGGATGCAGTTATCAAAAGAGAAAAGCTGTACCCGACAGCATTACCCACGGAGGTACTTAAGGTTGCAATCCCTCATCCCATGGAAAGGGATACGGTTAAGAAATCGGCAATCATCATTACAAAGCTGAAAACCCCTGTGGATTTCACGCTAATGGGATCAGATAATGAAACCGTACCGGTAAATATCATCTTTACGCTTGCTGTGAATGGTGCTGAGCATCAGCTGACAATTCTCCAAAAGCTTGTCGGAATGTTTTCAGAGAAGGAATCCATGGAGCGGATTAAAGCTTCCACAACGCCAAAGGAGATTATGAACTCATTGATTGAGCTTTTATCCTAAACGGATGCTGTCTGTACGTTTCTGCAGCCTTCCATACAGCAGAAACAAAGCACAGATATCATGCAATACAATAGAGAAAGGCATTTGCAGTGCTCTTTTGCACAATGGCAAACTGCACATTCATTAATAAACGTACTGCTGCATCATGGTAAAACAAACGATGCATTCATAAAAGAAAAGAGGTGTAGATATGTCTGAGCAGGAAGTATTCGATTATATCTATTCTGTCATTACAAGGGAATATCTGGAAAACAGAATTCAGAAGAAAGAGAATTTCGGAATCACAGCAAAGGATATCGCTGATCACTTTAACACATACCGTTCGACGGTCAGTACCATGCTGAATACGGCTGTCAAGAACGGCTTGTTTATTAAAATTGAAACCCGACCTGTTTTATTTGTTCCTGTGGATATCATAAAGAAGGAGCTGCATGTTCCCCTGGAAAAGAGTGTTTATACCCCGGAGGAAATCAGAGATCTGTTTTTCAAAAAAGAACAGGAGGTAGATTCCTTTTCCATCATGATTGGCTATGACGGCAGCCAGTCTTTACAGATTAAGCAGGCGCAGTCCGCAATTTTATATCCACCAAAGGGTCTGCACACACTGATTACCGGAGAAAGCGGCACTGGAAAAACATTATTCGCGCATACGATGTATGACTATGGCAGAAAAATAAAAGGCATGAGTGAAAAGGAATATCCCTTCGTGGAATTCAACTGTGCGGACTACTATCACAATCCACAGCTTTTACTGTCACAGCTGTTCGGACATATCCGGGGCGCCTTTACCGGCGCGGATCAGGAAACGGAGGGTCTTGTTGAAAAAGCGAATCACGGAATATTGTTTCTCGATGAAATTCACAGACTTCCTCCGGAGGGACAGGAGCTGTTATTCTATCTTATGGATACCGGACAGTACCGCAAGATGGGGGAAGCAAATACGATACGGAAAGCGGATATCCTCATCATTGGAGCTACAACAGAAAATCCGAAGGATGTCCTGCTGAAAACCTTTAAGCGCAGAATTCCGCTTACAATCAATCTGCCGCCGCTGCGCGAGCGTCCGCTACAGGAAAAGCTGAAAATCATGGAGCATCTCTTTTCCAAGGAGGCAATCCTTACACAGCGCACCTATATCATTGATGCGGATATTGTGAAAGCTATTACCCTGTATGATTTTACAGAAAATATCGGACAGCTTGCCTCTGAAATAAAAATACTGTGTGCCCGCTCTTTCCTTGAAAGTAAAACCAAGGAATTCGGTGAAATCAAGGTTCCCTATGTATTTCTGTCAGACAATATCCGAGAGGCTTATAAAAAGTATAGGAAAATCGGATATACCTCCACCGACAATTATGAGAATTACAACTATGACCTTGTAATCACACCTTCCAATGAGATTACACATGTAAAGGAAAATGTACTGAATGAGGAAGCATACTGCAGTCTGATTGATGAGATTCGCAATTATTCCAGACAGGGACTGACGAGCGATGAGGTCGCAATTCGCATATCCTCCGCAGTGTCTTCCTATTATGACGAAATTCTCAACAGCATGTATTTTAAAACAGTAAACAAGGATGAGCTTTATAAGATTATTGAACCGCGCATTGTCGATTTCTCACTGGAGGTCATGAAGGAAATACAAAACCGCCTGTCTGTAAAAATAACGGAGCAGAGCATCCTCGTTCTGGCCTTTCATTTAAAATTTCTCATTGACAGATTGCGGAAAATAAAGCTGACGGAGAGCAGCTCCGTGCCTGTGAAAACAGGCGATGCGATTGTTGACGATATGATCGACAGGATCGAAAGCAAGTTTTCTCTGCGTCTGCCAACGGATGAGAAAAAGTTCTTTCAGCTGCTGATCAAGAATATTACAAGTGATATTGTACCGGATAATTCATCAAAGGCTGCCTTATATATTCTTGCTCATGGCAATACGGCATCCAGCATAGCAGAGGTATGCAACCGCCTGCTGCATACGGATTTTGTAAGGGCATTTGATATGCCGCTGACACAGGATGTCAGCCAGAGCTACCAGCTGTTTATGGAGGAAATCGAGAGTCTGCATCTCAAAAAGGGTGTGATGATTCTGGCGGACATGGGCTCTCTTCTGGATTTTGGTCATAAGCTGACCAGAGATACCGGTATCCCCACACATACGATTCCAAACGTATCCACAGCAATTGCTTTGGACTTTGCGCACATCATGCTGAATCGCAATGAGCATATTGACCTCACCTATAATGAATATCTGATTAAAAACCGCTTTGAGCCTGCCTTTGCAAGCTCAGAGAAAGAGCCTGCAATCATATCCGCATGTTCATCCGGTCAGGGAACAAGTATCGCATTTAAAAATATGATTGTTGAAATATTAAAGGAAAATTCGCTTGGCTACATCCATGTATTTGCGTTAAGCAATGAGGAGCTTCAAAAGAAAAATGAGACCTATCAGGAAATCGTGGACAGCTACAATCTGATTGCAGTCATTGGAAATGTACATATTGATGTGGATGCCCCTTTCTTTCATATATCCGAACTGGTTACCGATGATAAAAAGGAGAATTTCATTAAATTTCTGAACAAAACAGGAGTAAGCGAACAAAAGACAAAGCATAAAAATACAGACCAGAGTGCAGAGGAAGCTGCAGGATTTCTGGCCCAGCATGTTATGTATGTAAATCCACTGGCTGTTCAGAAGGTTGCCGCGGAGTTTTTAGAAAATCTTTTTGATGATCTGGAGTATGAAGAAAAAAACAGAGCCTCTACCGGATTCTCATTAATTATCCATATCGGTTTTATGATTGAGCGTATCATAGCAAATAAGACAATCATATTTGACCATAAGACGCCCTATTTGGACAGTAATAAAGAGATTTTTCAGAAAATAAGAAGCCATATCAAGTCCATTGAGGAGGCCTTTGAAATTGAGATCAGTGATGATGAAATCTGTTATATGATGATCACCCTGTATCCGAATACATATGATGCCGCTGTTGCATAACAGTGGAAGCACAGTTCATGCAGCATTTTGAGGAGAACGAATATGAATGGAAAAATTTACTTAATCGAATATACGGTTATCGTGGCGATCATGATGGTTTTCAACCGGTCAGCCTCATTGGAGAATATGCTCATCGCTTTTCTGATTGTCCTCATACAAATTGGCTTTGACAGGTTGAGAAGAAGGAAGTAAACTTTTATAGTTCTACAGGACCTCGTCCATAACGAATACATATACATAGGGGAATTCAAATACTGTTGTATTTCATAGATATTTGGATTCCCTTTTTCGTCTACATCCACTAGCTAGAAAAAACCTTCTACATCACGATTTTTTTAACCATGTCAGAGAACAGCTCCAATCAATAGGTTGGAATATAGATACCCGTTTTAAGCTTAGGTTATTGCTTATTGAAAAGAGTGATATCCTTTTCAGTAAGACTGCTTTTCCCAGATGTATCAATACAGACTTCCATATTCTTTTTTTTGCGGAAGATTCAGCGTACTTACACAAGCATAATTACCGATCATACGTTTACCAGCGCTTTGCATGATATCCGCAAGCAGACTGAATGCATCATAGATCTGCCAGTTAAAGAACTCACTGTATCCTTTACCATAGAGTCTTATACATTGCCTGTAGCCATAGCATAACATCTAATTTTTCAGGTATGCTGAAAAGTAAACAAATCATGAATTTTTTCAATTGCTTCGCTTAACAAAAAAGAGATACCAGATGATTCTGATATCCCTATAATGTTAACCACCGTAAACCTTGATACGGTTAATTGCTTTTGCCAATGCGACCTCAGCACGCTTAATGCTGGTGCGGTTATCCATTTTCTTCAAACGCTCCTCAGCACGTTGTTTTGCATGTCTGGCACGCTCGATATCGATTTCCTCACGGCCTTCAATCGCATCCGCAAGAATTCGCATCTCATTGTCCGCAAACTGAAGCAGTCCGCCGGCAATCGCATAATCCTTATATTCATTGCCTTCCATAAGAGAACATTTGCATGTTGTCAGCATTGCAACGATTGGCATGTGGTTGGGAAGAATTGTCGTTTCTCCTTCCACCGTCCGTACATGCACGCCGCCGACTTCGCCTTCCTTGTAAAGACCCAGCGGCGTAATGATCTTGATTTTGATCATACTCAGTTTTCCAGAGCCTTAGCTTTCTCGACAACTTCTTCGATCGTTGATGCGAACATGAAGGCCTGTTCCGGAAGGTCATCGTATTTCCCAGCCAGCAGTTCCTTGAAGCTTCGCACGGTATCCTCACGGGATACATAGCAGCCCTTGATTCCGGAGAACACCTCCGCAACATGGAATGGCTGTGACAGGAAGTTACGGACACGGCGGGCACGGTTGACAATAATCTTGTCTTCCTCACTCAGCTCGTCCATACCCAGAATGGCAATGATATCCTGCAGCTCCTTATAGCGCTGTAAAATCGTCTGTACTCCGCGGGCAACTTCATAATGCTCTTCTCCGACAACTAGCGGATCCAATATACGTGAGCTGGATTCCAGCGGATCAACAGCCGGATAAATTCCCAGTGCCGCAATATCACGGTCCAGAACCGTTTTCGCATCCAGATGGGTAAATGCGGTAGCCGGAGCCGGGTCCGTCAAGTCATCCGCAGGAAATTCTGCCCGTCCTGTATGCCATTATACCGCTGATTCCACTGGTATCGCTGTCCGGTATCCTGAAGGGATATCTGTTCGGTCTGCAGCATCACGTGCAGGCAACCCCCTCCCAGCTGTTTGAAGAAGGCAGCCGCATCCTGTTTCTGTTTGTGGTTTTCTATCTGCATCCCTTTACCGACGCAATCACCATGGCCCGTATCGCAATGCTGTCTGTCAGCGTTGGTGAGGCGTGCAGCGCACTGTTTATGCTCATCTCCCTGCGCAGACAAAAAAGAACCCTTTCCAGGATTCCGCGTTTGTTCAGCGATCTAAACCGCCGACAGTTTGATGAGGTGCTGACGGTATCCATACCGATGACAGGCAGCCGTCTCATCGGCTCCCTTACCTATTTCATGGAGCCGATTGTCATGGTACTGGAGCTTGGCACGGCAGCATCCGCCGCCATGGTAGGCGCCTATGGACAGCTCAACGGCTATGTACTGCCCATCATTACCATGCCAAGCTTTATCACCGTAACACTGAGCAACTTTCTGCTGCCATCCTTTACCTATTCCTATTCCAGAGGGTACTACGATCATGCACGCCGTCTGTTTTCGATGATCATCGGCTGCTGCTTTCTGGTCGGTCTGGGCTGCAGTGTGATCTGCTATCTGTTTCCGGAGCAGCTGCTTTACCTGTTTTATCACAACACCCACGGTGCCCTGCTGCTCAAGCAGCTGGCCATCCCGTTTGCTTTGTATTCCCTGCAGCCTCCCCTGTCCAGCATGCTCCATGCCTTATCCTTAAGCAAGCAGACCGTCGCAGACACCCTGAGCGGCTCTCTGGTACGGATCTTATGTGTTCTGTTTCTGACCAGAACGTGCATGGAGGCCTCTTTGCCCATTGCACTGACAGCCGGGATGCTCATTACAACCACCATGCACGCTGTCCGCCTGTTCATCGCCTTCAAGAACAATTAAAAGAAGGTATCCTTGGAATTCATTTCCTTCTTGATGACAAACATGCCGTTGTTTTGATAATTGCACAGAAACACATCATCCACACTCTCCACGCCCTCACTCTTCAGGGCGTTTTTCAGCCATTCCTCATCCCGTGACAAATCCTGCAGCGCCTTTTTGTTGATTGTTCCATCGCTGATGAGAGGATCGGGGTGCTTCACCTTGCATTTGTTTTTCGGCAGAATGGAGAGCTGTCCGTTGTTCTCCAGCACTGCAAAGGCAACCTCATCCGGTGTGCACAGATCCTTGCTGCGAATCTGAGACATGAGATCGTCAATGTTGTAGCGCTCCCTTTTCATGATGCTCTGATTGATATGTCCGTTATGAATCAGAATCGCATTCTTACCGTCAAAGATATCTCTGGTCTTTTTGCTTTTCAAAAGCACCCAGGAAATCACAATTTGTAAAAAAGCCAGCGTGAAGATTGGAACAAGTGACTTCAGAATGCTTTCATGCGTATCCGTAATGGAGATTGCCAGCAGCTCACTCATAACAAGGTAAATCACGATATCAAAGACAGAAAGCTCACCGACTTCCCGTTTCCCCATGATGCGAAGGGCAAAAATTATCACAAAATATACGATAAAGCACTTCACCATCAGATTTATATATTCCTGCATTAAACCATCCTTTCCTGCATAGTTTGTACGTAAATTTCATACAGTAGACTGAGGTGACCACTTATGAAATTCAAACTACAGACCTATGTGCGCTCCGTAGCCGTACTGCTTGCGCTCACATTGTTATTCTCTCTTGTATTTGCTGCTTTATACTATTTTCATGCAGTATCGACTTCGACTTTTCACATTTTGAACTGGATCGGCGGTATCATTGCCTATGGAGCCGGCGGCGCATTGCTGGGCATTGGCGTAAATAAAAAAGCGCTGTTTCATGCGCTTCCTGTTGCTGCCGTATTCTATCTGCTGTCCCTGCTGCTGAGCGGCTTCTCACTGCCTGCACTGCTTGAAAATCTCAGTAAGGCACTGGTTTATGTCGCCGCTGCCGTCATTGCATTCTCGCGTACGCACAAGGGATAAATCAGTCTGTGTGCAGAAACAGCCCCTCCCGCAGATCATAGCCGAGATGGCGATAGGCCTTCTCTGTTACAACACGTCCGCGCGGTGTGCGGTTGATAAAGCCGATTTGCAGAAGATACGGCTCATACACATCCTCCAGCGTCATCGTTTCTTCTCCGATGCTGCTGGCCAGCGCTTCCAGACCAACCGGTCCTCCCTTGAAGCGCTCAATGATCCCCTTCAGATACTTATGGTCGACATTATCTAATCCCAGATGGTCGACCTTTAAATTATAGCAAGCCTTTTTCGCAATCTGCTTACTGATGATGCCGTCATTCATAACGGTCGCAAAATCACGCACACGGCGAAACAAACGGTTCGCGATTCGCGGTGTGCCGCGGGAGCGCAAAGCAATCTCCAGCACGGCCTCCTCCTCGATTTCCGTATCCATGACACGGGAGGTTCTGGAAATAATCTGCTGCAGCTCCGCAAGCTCATAAAATTCCAGCTGAGAAACGATACCGAAACGATCACGCAGCGGCGCTGTCAGATCGACCGCA
>OGUQ01002624.1_pt1 | contig 12043 bp, 11 predicted proteins | sample 1574701 | NCBI WGS metagenome assembly OGUQ01 (sample SAMEA2582087, study PRJEB24529) | metagenome | biome: Human gut stool | place: China | collected 2011 | reverse complement strand
ATGCGGTTGGGGCGGGAATAGGCCTGAATCAGGCCGTGCATTTTTAAGTTCTTATCCACCCATAGTGTATTCAACGTGGTTGCGTCGAAGCCTGTCAGGAACATATTGACCACGATCAGCAGGTCAAGCTCTTTATTCTTCATGCGGAGCGATACATCTTTGTAGTAATTCTGGAACCGTTCGCCATCAGTGGAGTAGTTCGTATGGAACATCTCGTTGTAGTCCTGAATAGCGGCATCCAGAAAATCCCGGCTGCTCTGGTCAAGATTGGAGGTATCTTCCGGGTTTTCCTCGTCCAGAATCCCGTCAGTTTCGGCTTCGTTGGCTCCATAGCTGTAAATGGTGGCAATGCGCAGCCTCTTGGTCGGGTCTGCCGCCATCTGCTTTTTGAACTCCTGATAATACAGCTTTGCCATCGGCACAGAAGCCACGCAGAAAATCGAATTAAAACCGCTGACGCGCTGTTTTTGCTTGATTTCATCCACCGCACCACGCTGGGCAGAGGCCACCTCTGCCACATTCGTCAGTAGATTAAACTCATACGATTTGTCTCCCCGATAGGTTTTCTGGTCAAAGTGGTCAAGGATGTACTTAGTCACCAGCGAAATGCGCTTGGGTGCCATGAACGCCTTTTCCCGGTCGATATCCCAAACCTGTTTATCGTCCATGTCTGGCTCTGTGTCCATCGTCTTGATGTAGTCCACACGGAACGGCAGCACATTCTTATCGTTGATGGCATCAACGATGGTGTAGGTGTGCAGTTGGTCGCCGAACGTCTGCGCCGTGGTGAAATAGCGTGGATCAGTGGAGCTTCCTGCGTTGACTGCAAAAATCGGCGTTCCTGTAAAGCCGAACAGGTGGTACTTTTTGAAATTGTGAACAATGGCCTTGTGCATATCACCGAACTGGCTGCGGTGGCACTCGTCAAAGATGATCACAACATGCTTCTGATAGACCTCATGCCCCGGATTCTTCTTGATGAAGGTTGCCAGCTTCTGGATGGTGGTAATGATGATATGTGCTTCCGGGTTTTCCAACTGACGTTTCAGTATCGTGGTGCTGGTGTTGGAGTTTGCTGCGCCCTTCTCGAAGCGGTCATACTCTTTCATAGTCTGGTAGTCCAAGTCCTTGCGGTCTACCACAAACAGCACCTTGTCGATGTAGGGCAGCTGCGATGCCAGCCGTGCCGTTTTGAAGGAGGTCAGCGTCTTGCCGGAGCCAGTGGTGTGCCAGATGTAGCCGCCGCCCTCGATGCTGCCATACTTTTTGTAGTTGTTGGCGATCTCGATGCGGTTCAATATCCTCTCGGTTGCCGTGATTTGATATGGGCGCATCACCATCAGCATCTTTTCTGAGGTAAAGATGCAGTACCGGGTCAGCACGCTCAGGATCGTGTGCTTTGCAAAGAATGTCCGGGTAAAGTCGATCAGATCCGTTAGCACGCGGTTGTTTGCATCGGCCCAGTAGGAGGTAAATTCAAAGCTATTGCTGCTCTTTTCCTTTTTCGTCTTTCCGTGTTTGGCGTCCTTGATGGCATTGTAGCGGGTACTGTTGGAGTAGTACTTGGTATTTGTGCCGTTGGAGATCACAAAAATCTGCACATACTCATATAAGCCGCAGCCCGCCCAGAACGAATCCCGCTGATAGCGGTTGATCTGGTTGAACGCCTCCCGGATGGCCACCCCGCGTCGCTTCAGTTCCACATGAACCAGCGGAAAGCCGTTGACCAGAATCGTCACATCGTAGCGGTTATCATGCCGCGCACCGTCTGCCTGCTTCACTTCATACTGGTTGATGACCTGCAGACGGTTATTGTGGATGTTCTTTTTGTCGATCAGCGTGATATTTTTGGAACTGCCATCATCCCGGTGCAGCACCTGCTTACTTTCTTCCCAATCCTGAATCTTCCGGGTCTTCTCGGGAATGTGCTCGTTGGGGTTGGCAATTACATCACTGAAAAACTGCCGCCACTCCGTATCGGAAAACTGGTAGTGGTTCAGCTCTTCCAGTTGGCTGCGGAGGTTGGCAATCAGTTCATCCTCGGTATGCAGCGGCAGATAGGTGTAGCCCTGCTCGCACAACAGCCGGATAAACTCTTTTTCCAGTTCCGCCTCGCTTTGGTAGCTGTCAGAGCGCACCTTGGAGGGTTCATAGGTGGCAACAACGGTATCTTCACTCGTGCTTGCGACAACATTGAACGAAATCATATATTGTGCTCTCCTTATCCAAATTACTTCCCAAGTCTGTTCTCATTGCATCTACTATTTTCTGTATATTATCACGGATTAAAGGCACTTTTTTCTTTTGTTCTTTTTCATAGCATTCTATTTTATTGGCATACTCTTCATAATCCTCTACTGTAGGGGAGTACACTTGAACCCACTCACCATCTTCATCCTGTTGATATACATAATTGTTTTGTGGATCATTATCATCCTTGAATTTTTTATATGCATTTACAGATGTACGCAGCGCCTCATAATACTTTTTATACTCTTCTGTCGTTTTTTCAGAAGCGAGCAACTTTATTCTTGACTTGTATGATGCTATCTTTTCAAAGTATTCTTTGTCGAATATCTTTTTCCAATCTTTTAATAGCAACTCTACCTGTTCAAAAACTTCAAGGTAAAGCTCCAATCTTTTTTGATGTATTATTTTTCGCATTTCATTATCTCGCGTAATTTTAGAAGTCAGAAATGCTGTTAGACTGGATGCCGTCAATGTTAAAATCGCACTCAGTATAACTTGCTCTGTTGTCACCTCATCATCCTCTTTCTTTGAACGTCAGCAGCTTATCCCTGTAATACTCATATTGCTTTTGTCTTGCTTCAATCTCAGCTGGCAGACCGCTGGTCAAATCATTGCAAAGATCGTCCAGCTGTTTTAACACTCCAACAATTCGGTTCTGTTCCTGCAAGGATGGAACCGGGATTCTTATTTTCTTCAGTTCTCCCATCGGTACACTCTGAACTGTTCCTCCTGCCGCCTTTTTCATGTACTCTTTTTTTATAAAATCCGTCATTAAAATGTAACGTAAATACATTGGTTTGATCATGGTCTGGTTCGGCTTAATTGCATATACTCCCTCTTTGATGTTCCAGTTGGAGGGTTCTTTTTCAATTACAGCCGTTTCACCAATCGTTCCTGTGCCTGAAAACAGCACATCTCCTACTTCCAGATTGGAGCGGTTATTGCACAGTTTCCGGGCTTCATCATTCATTCGGTCAGTCTTTTCCGACGGTACAATTTTTCCGTCTTTCATTTCCCGAATCGTAATATAATAATTCGTTGCATCTTCTGTATTAAGCTTAAAGAATTTTCGTGGATTCAAGCCAGTATTTAGAGAAACAATCACATCACCAAGTTCCAACCATACACAGCCATAAACGTACTGAACAAGCTTAATCAGTGCTCTGCTCTGCTCTGCTCTGCTCTGCTCTGCTCTGCTCTGCTCTGCTCTGCTCAAAATTGTGTTACCAGTTTCTGCAAATGTCAAGAGCTTATCTCGGTAATACTCGTACTGCTTCTGCCGGGCTTCAATTTCAGCGGGCAAACCAATGTTGAGGTCGGAGCAAATCTTCTCAAAGTTGTCCAGTACATTCACAATACGGTTCTGGACATCGAGGGGTGGAATCGGAATCCGAATATTTCCTACCGCTTCTCTTGAAATTCTTGGAATGCTAGCCCTTCTCACCTGTGCATCTATTCTGTGCTGGCTGTTTTTTAGCACATGAAACAGGTATCTGTTTTCAAGTTTTTCACAGCATTTGAAAGTATAGCAATCGTCTGCAGCCCAAAAATCAACATCCGAGTAGCCTATCTGCCCAGCTGCACCTGCACAAATCAAAAATGTATTATTTTCCAATCTGTTTGCTTTATCGTAGTATCCCATTGGAGTTAAAGCATTTTGAAACACAGGATATAAACCAGCCTCTGTTAGCTGGCTTCTCACAACTCTCGTTCCCCGCTCAATTTCCGCAACATCTTTTAGCGGCATTATCCTAGTTTTGCTATCATACGTCAATAGCTTATTCCGATAAAATGTATACTGCCTCTGGCGAGCTGTAATCTCTAACGCAAGTTGATTTTGCAACTCAACCACGTTCTCTGTGTAATCATCTAAAATACGAACAATTTCATTCTGAACTTCAATCGGTGGAACAGGAAGAACAAGTGCTTTTACAATATCTGCATTTAGATTTTGGACAGCGCCTCCAAAGGATGCTCGTTTTTTCATTTCCTGCTGTATCGCAGATGAACTCAAGAGATAATATAAGTAATCCGAAAGGAAAACATCCTTAAAATTCGATATTGAAAGCCAACCATCGTGTATACAGCCATCAATCGCCAAAATATAAGGTCTACCAAAGCTCATAGAATTGGATAATATAAAATCCCCTTTCCGAACATATCTTGACTTTTCTGCACCTTCTTTTGTGATTTTTTCTTCGGACTGTGTTATATACTTACTTCCGACAGGAACATCACCTATTTTTATCCAATTCACCCCATCAGAATCATTTGTAATATACTTTTTTATTGGCCGCGGTGATGCACCTCTCAAAACTGTTGCGATTTCACCCAGCTTCTTATATTCCACACCATCCGGGCAAAGCTCCCGGATCAACTCATCCAGCTTACTCATTTGTTTTATTCTCCATCCAGTTCATCATTCCATCCAAGTTCACGAATCTTTTGCAATATTTCTTCGCTATTTTTTATTAGTGTCTCGTTATTTTTTACATTATCCAATATTCCAATAACTAATCTCTTCAAGGCACTATACTTTTTCAAGCTTGTTTCTTCGTCTGAATTTCCATGAACGACTTCACTCAGTTCGCTAAACAGCCTATATCCCTTTTCTGAGAATTCTTTTGGAATGATATGACACTTTTTATCAACTTCCTCCAGCGACTGTCTGAATGGGCGCCTTTTTCCTTTTTGCCCTATCAAGTTTATATTTTCATTTTGCGCCACTTGATATGTAATGCCTTCCATGATTTCTCTTAAGTAGACAATTGCTCCTGCTCCAAGCCCATCACTAAAGGCCCTATCCGCCTTATCCAAATACTCCGTATATTTTCCGTATGCACCATGTGAAATTGAAACATTCTCTGGAAGTTTTTCTGTCCTTTTCAAGATTCTTACCCAAACCGTAGTATCTGTAACTTCATTCCTACTTTCCACCAAATACCAAATAGGAACAGTTGTTGCACATCGGGGGCATTTCAACACACAATCGATACTTACCAAATAATTTGTGACACCGATACATGCTATTTTAGCTTTATCTCCCATTGAAAAGGTTAAATCGCTTCCACAGTTTTTACAGTAAAAGGCCCTGCAAACAACGCCTACGTCTAATCTTTGCTGTCCACCACACGGGAGTTTCTTTTTCAGAAATCCATCGACTTGTTGGAATTCCAAGCTAGGTTCCTTTGATAATACATCTGACAGGCGCATTTTTTATTCCTCTATGTCAAGTTTCACTATTTTCCACCAAATATCTGTCAAAATCGCTCTGATACAGCCGATCCTGCACCACACGATACTTTTCAAACTCCGTTTCGGCGTGCATTTTTGCCAGCTGCGCCGAGATTTTGCCTGCATCTTTCAGCACTTCCAGATCATCTGCCTGCAAATAGATGTCCAGCCGCTTGGCCCAGTCCTCCATGGTCATGGGGATATGACGGCGGGCGCGGTTTTCCGCCAAATCGAGGTAAGCCGAAACGATCAGCTCCATGGATTTTATTTCATCTTCGGTCAGGTAGTTTTTCGCCACCGAAACATCGCTCTTTTTAATTTTGCCGTTGGGAGCATCCTTCCATGTGTGAAGCCCCATGTGCGGCTTTTCGGCATCGGCACGCTCATAGATCAGTTCTGCCGCCGTATGGCGATGCACGGCATAGTGCATCTTGTTCTGTACCTTTGCAAAGAACTCTTTTGTGGTCAGCGCGTTGCGGTCATAATCCATCGAAGTAGCGTAAATATCGGTAAGTTTTTGGTAGAAGTTGCGCTCCGAAATGCGAATCTCCCGGATGCGCTCCAACTGCTCTTCAAAGTATTTCTTGGTCAGGACTGTGCCGCCGTTTTTCAGGCGTTCCTCGTCCATTGCCCATCCCTTGATGGTGTACTGCTCCACGATCTGATTTGCCCAGACACGGAACCGCACCGCCCGCTGGTTGTTCACCTTGAAGCCGACCGCAATAATCATTTGCAGATTATAGTGGTTCACGCTGCGAGTAACCTGTCGGCCACCCTCATTTTGAACTATTCGGAATTTCCGAATAGTTGCCGCTTCGTCCTGCTCATGGTCAGCATAAATCTTTTTGATATGCTCATTGATGGTCGGAAGCCCCACATCGTAAAGGGTCGCCATCATCTTTTGCGTCAGCCAGATGTTTTCATCCTCGTAGCGCATCTCAATGCTGTCCTTGTCCTCGCCCGTAGAGGCAACAAAGGTCAGGTATTCCGCCGCAGAAGAACGTACCAATGCAGAATCCTTCTTTTCGTTTTCCATCTCAGCCCTCGATTTCTGCCACAATCTGGTCAATGGCGGCTCGCAGTTCATTCTCCCGTGCTACGATTTGTGCAATTTCAGCGTTCAACTTCACAATGTCGATCTTCTCGCGAGTGTCTTTGGCCTCCACATAAGTAGAAACCGACAGGTTATAGTCATTTCCCTGCACCTTGGAATACTCCGCCAGATGGGAGAAGTGTGCTTCTTCTGCCCGCTGTGCAAAGGTGTCCACTATTTTGTTAATGTTCTCCGGGGTGAGTTTGTTGTTGTTCGTCACCTTGACGCACTCGGAAGAAGCATCAATGAACAGCACCTTATTATCTGTTTTGCCCTTTTTCAGCACCATGATGCAGGTGGCAATACTGGTACCAAAGAACAGGTTGCTCGGCAACTGGATGATGCAGTCAATAAAGTTGTTGTCCACCAGATACTTGCGAATTTTCTGCTCTGCGCCGCCACGGTACATGATGCCAGGGAAACAGACGATTGCAGCCGTACCGTTGGAAGCCAGCCATGCCAGCGAGTGCATAATAAAGGCCAAGTCTGCCTTGCTCTTCGGAGCCAGCACACCTGCCGGAGCAAAGCGAGGGTCATTGATGAGCAGCGGATTCTCGTCACCGGCCCACTTGATGGAGTACGGCGGATTCGATACGATCAGCTCAAAAGGTTCATCATCCCAGTGCTGCGGATTGGTCAGCGTGTCCTCACAGGCAATGTCGAATTTGTCAAATTCGATGTCGTGCAGGAACATATTGATGCGGCACAGGTTGTACGTTGTGATGTTGATTTCCTGCCCAAAGAATCCATTGCGCACGGCGTCCCGTCCCAGCACCTTTTCTGCCTTCAGCAGCAACGAACCAGAGCCGCAGGCCGGGTCATAGACCTTGTTGATTTCCTTCTTGCCTACGGTACCCAGCCGGGTCAGCAGCTCCGAAACATCGGCAGGCGTAAAGAACTCGCCACCGGACTTGCCTGCATTGCTGGCGTACATGGTCATCAGGTATTCGTAGGCATCGCCAAAGGCATCAATGTCATGCTCTTTCACATCGCCAAGGTTCATATCTGCCACGCCGTTCAGCAGTTTCACGAGCTTCTCATTGCGCTTGGCAACGGTCGCACCCAGCTTATTGCTGTTGACATCGTAATCATCAAACAGCCCTGCAAACTGTCCCTCAGAGGAACTGCCCTTTGCGGATTCTTCAATATGTCGGAACACCGTTTCCAGTGTTTCGTTGAGGTTTTCATCGTTGGCTGCTTTTGCCCGCACATTGCAGAACAACTCACTGGGCAGGATGAAGAACCCTTTTTCCTGCACCAGCTCTTCTCGTGCCTGCTCTGCCTCTGCATCAGGCATATCCTCATAGCGGAAGTCCGGGTTGCCTGCATCAATTTCGCCCTGATTGATGTAGCTGGCAATGTTCTCCGAAATATAACGGTAGAACATCGTACCGAGAACGTAGCTCTTGAAATCCCATCCGTCCACTGCGCCGCGCAGATCATCCGCAATCGCCCAGATTGCACGGTGCAGTTCTTCGCGTTCCTGCTCTTTTTTGGTGTCTACCATTTTTATTTCCTCCATCAAATGCGGATTCCCGCATTGTTTTCTTTCATTTTAACATAGTAAATGTACCACTATTGGTACACCATGGTGTCTTTTTCTAAAAAGGATACACTTTTCCTTTATACTATCCTAGTAAAGCGTACCACAGCTTTTCCGTGATTGCAAGCCGATAAAAATTTCTATTGCATTTTTCAGCGAGATAGTGTACACTTTTTTCAATCTCGTCCACTATCTGCATCTCAGACGGTGTTTCGTATCAGTAAGCATCTACGGTTTTGGAGGGAAACAAATGAAAGTGAAAAAGACCAAGCTGCCTGAAAACCTGTATCACTACACCGACCCCATTAAGTATCGGATGATTCTTGCAACTGGGAAATTGCTTCTGACACCTTCCAATCTGAATATGACAACGCCACACTCCATGACGAACCACTCTTTTTTAATGGGCAGAAAATTGGTTATAAATCCGTTGACAAATATGAAAACTATCACCCTGTCGTCTGGCTGACTGCCAATGACCATGCTGGTGCCAAAAATACCGGCCTGTCCAACGACAAAATCATGTGCCGCATTACCATCAGGACCAATGGTAAAATCTGGCAGTATCTGCCTTGGCGCACTTTCTGCGACAAGTACAACGCTGACCGCAGCGTTGCCTCAACCCTCAAACAAACCGCTAATGACTACCTGAACTTGTATGTCTGTGAATCTGAGATTCCAGTTGCGGACTTTGCAAAGGTCGAGTTTCTAGCTGAAGATGGCACCTACAAAGACGAGAAAGACATTCCCGGCTTTGCTCTGACGGATATTGCCCCGGAACTTTTTGAGTAAAATATCACTTATATGTACAGACCCCCGCCAACATCCGCTGGCGGGGGTCTACTATGCTTACAGTTCTACGCTGTTCTGCCTGTTCTTCTTCTGGCTTCTATCCGCGGTCTGCTCCTGCTCCCTCATAATCCCAATGACCTGCTGCATCTTCTCGGCACCGAAATAGTTCCATACTCGCCTGAAATCACGTTTCATCGCATAGAGCTGCGAATTCTCAGCTTTTACCTGTTCCAGCTGCTGGCTCAAATGGCGGGTAGCCTTCTTCTCGTCCTGATAGAAATACTGGAACTTATCCCGTTCGTTCTTAACCTCCCAGTACTTCCGATGGAGGGCAAAGAGTACCTTCACCAACTTCTGGATCAGCGGCATGGCCTTCTTCTCCCGATAGCTCTTGGCGGTCTCAAATGTGGCTGCTTCTGGCACCCATTCTTCTGGCCGCTGGGAGTACTGCGCTGACAGGTTTTCCAAACCTTCCATGATGGGAGCCAGCTTGTTCAGCTTCTGGCTCTGCTTCTGGTAGGTCAGCTCTGCTTTCTGTACCCGCTGTTCAGCGGCTTCTACGGCTGTCTGCGCTGTTTCCAGTTGCTCCTGCATCTCGGTCAGGTCGGTCTGGCACTCCTGCTTGGCAGCTTCCAGAGCCGCTACCTCTTTACTACGCTCCTGCTTTTTGAAGTCCAGCACAGACAGGTGCTCTTCGTGGGTGCCTTTCTGCTCCCACTCGATGCCATGCCGTTCCATGACTTTGGCAAGCTGCTCTTTCTCGGCGTTGATCCACTGGTTCAGCTCGGATTCCCGTTTGGAGCCGCCTGCAAAGCCCAAGGCCTTCAGAGCCTGCTTCAGGGACACCTTGGTGTCCAGTCCTTTGCCCTTCCAGCCGGACACATACGGCACGAAATCGATGTGCAGATGGGGCGTGGCTTCGTCCATGTGGAGGAACGCTCCGAACACCCGCAGTGTCTGGTTACGTTCTTGGAAGCCCTGCATATACTCGTCCAGCAGTTCCTTTGCCAGTGCGCCATTCTCGGTCAGGACACCCATATCATCTTTGTTGCCGATCTGGACGATCAGCTCATGGAAAAGCTTTTCCTGCTTACCTGTCCGCAGGTGCTCATAGTAGTCGTTGATACAGCGGTCTTTCCGCTTCTGCTTGGCGTTGTAGCGGTTCACCGCTTCGTCAAACAGTTCGTGGTATACCTTTTGAATCGGCTCATCCCGGTACACGACATTCATGCTGCTACGCTCAGGGTCTACGTTTTCAGCGGTGAAACTTCTCCGGTTATGGTTGAGGGAGCCGGGGCCCCGCATTGCGGAAATGGTTCTTTTCAATCGCACGTCCTTTCTCTGTGGAAGTAACTGGTGCCGGACACGGCAAAGGCTTTGTTACTTTCGTCGAAAGTAACGCAAAAGCACTTTTGACAGACGTTTCGTCCATCAAAAGATGCCTTTGCGCCCTGCCGGGGGCTTCCGTCTGCGGACGGGGTTTCGCTGTACCTCGCCGCTGCCCGGTCCAACACCACCTTCCTGCGTGATTGCATTCACAGGAGCGTGACACGCTCCTGTACTTTGCCAATAGAGGGACTCACCAGCGGAAGCTTTCTGGCACGCCTCGTCTGTCCAGATACTCCTGCCGAGCCTGCTCCCGCTGTTCCTCGGTGGGTGCTGTCTTGTACTGGGCATACAGCTCATGCCGCAGCATCGCATCCAGTTTTTGCTCCAAGTCCTGTTCAATAATCTCTTCGTACTCATTTTCGCCGCTCAAATGATAATGCAGCAAGGCGACGAAAAGTTCTTGCGAAATCTGCACATTTTTCATCATTATCACCATCCCGTGTCGGTCGTGTCGATTGTGACGGTATTTTCTATAGTAGCAAAAATACCGTCACGACCGTCACATATCGTCACGCCCCAGAATTTTCCAGTTTAAGATTTACCATTCGTCCCTCATGGGTACGCCTGCTTTCGTAGCGGATTCCGTAGTCGTTGTAGAGCCGGTCTGCGCTGACGTTCAATTTGCGGGTCAGGACATTTGCCGGAACTTCCACACCGGGCAACTGCTCCAACAGTTCGGTCGGTGTTCCGCTCCACTCCGGCTGTTCCGGGGTGAGCATCTTTGCCACCGCTTCCAGAAGCGGGTCGGGCGGCAGCTTCCAAAGTTCCGTTTCGGCTCCTTGGAACTCCCACACGCAGCGTTCCCGGTCAAACTCCAATGTCAGCTCCTGATCCGGCTGGTCACGTCCCACAATGTCCAGTAGTGCGGTGTTGTCCGTACGCCGCTTCTTCTGCATGATGAACGCGCCATCCGCTGCACCCAACAGACCGTTGGTGCCGGAGATCATATCAAACTTGTCGTCGGCCTGCTGTTTCCGAGTGTGATGTACCAGCAGGAGGCAGACGCCGCAGGCATCAGCGAGGCGTTTCAGCTTGCCCACCACCTCGTAATCGTTGGCGTAGCTGTACTTATCCCCGCCAGCCTCCCGGATTTTCTGGAGGGTGTCAATGATAATCAGCTTGGTGTCGGGGTGTTCCTGCACGAACCGCTTTAGCTGTTCCTCCAGCCCGCTGCCGACCTGCTTGGCACAGATGGAAAAGAGAAGGTCGTTGGTGCCGTCCATGCCGAACATCCGGTAAAGCCGCTCCTGCTAGCGACGGTGATCGTCCTCCAGCGCCAGATAGAGGACAGTCCCCTTGTGAACGGGATAGTCCCACAGGGGGAGGCCCATGCTGACGTGGTAGGCAAGCTGGGCCATCAGGAACGACTTGCCCACCTTGGGTGCTCCCGCAAAGAGGTACGTCCCCGGATAGAGCAGACCGTCAATGACGGGCGGTCTGCTCTGATAGACGTTCTCGTACAACTCGTTCATGGAAATCGTGGGGAGATACGCCGGGTCGTTCATGCGCTGCATTTTGCGCAGCAGTTCCGCATAATTTTTTTCAGGGGGATTGTTTTCTGTCGTTTCCTCTGTTATACTTGCAGTAGGTGTTTGTGAAATGGGCTGTTCCCCGTCTGCGCCAACAGACGGAACCGGGACAGTCCTTTTCGTTTCTCTGGAATCCATCAATCTATCAATCCTCCTTCATGCCGCCCAGCGTCACGGTGATAAGGCGGATGGTGGCGAGCCGTTCATCATCCA
>OGUQ01002619.1_pt1 | contig 12082 bp, 8 predicted proteins | sample 1574701 | NCBI WGS metagenome assembly OGUQ01 (sample SAMEA2582087, study PRJEB24529) | metagenome | biome: Human gut stool | place: China | collected 2011 | reverse complement strand
GACGCTACCAATATGAATGGTGAGGTTGTGTTTAAGGACCTGCAAAAAGGCGTGTATCTTTTTGTGCAGCCACATAAAAAACACATAGGAAACAGGATATACCAAAGTGAGCCGTTTATTGTAACAGTTCCTGGATACTATGACGGTCAGGTTGTATGGGACGTTATTATTGAACCAAAGTTCAAAAATGAATCCATCCCGCCAATTGTGACCAAAACACCTCCGGTATCGGAGGAGCCGGTACCGCCGCCAACAGAAGGCAGCCGCAAACCAGGGGCAAAAACAGGAGACAATACTGATATTTTAAGATGGTTTTTGCTGATGGGCTTATCAGCAGGGATCATTTGGAAATATAAACGAAAAGCAGATAACTGACAGGAAGGGTGTCAGGAGATCCTGTATGAAAATGAGATAAATAAAACAAAATTCAAGTTATGAAATAAATTATGGTAAGAACGCAGTCTGTAGATCTGAAAATGAGATACAGGCTGTTTTTTTATTATTATACATACTTTGTGTATTTATATAGGAAGAAAGTTTGACAAAACCCGAACATTTTGCCTGTCTGAATTGGGAGATAGAGTGAAGAAAAGCAAAATCGTTTTTCAGGAAAGTGTATAAAACTGGAAATGCTGGAAACCTTAAAAGGTACAAAGGAGTGAACGGACATGGGATATGTAAAAGATATTAAGGATTTGAAAATAGACGCTTCACTGGGAAAGGAGGAGCGGATTTTAAGTTATCTTGAGCAGATGGAAAATCCGTATGAATATCAGGATGGGGACACCCGGGTAAGGATTCGTTTTTCTGATACAGAAAAAACATTGACGGATCAGCTTATATCATATATTTCCGAAAAAACAATCATATGATGGGAAAAATTGGAAACAGGAAAACAGTTGACGTATTTTCAGATAACTGATATAGTGAAAATGGTCAATAAAAAGAGTAAAGAACGAACGTCATATTGAATTTCCTGCGAAAATAAACAGGAGGTAGAATATGGCACGCCCAAAATCTAAAATCTATTATGCGGTTGCATATCTTCGTCTGTCAAGGGAAGACGGTGACAAAGGAGAGAGCAACAGTATCACAAATCAGAAAAAACTGATTCAGGATTATGTATCAAAATCAAAGGACATTAAATTAGTCGGTGAATTCCAGGATGATGGATTTACCGGAACCAATTTCAATAGACCGGGGTTTCAGAACCTTATGGAGATGCTGGAAAAGGGAAAAGCTAATTGTGTCATTGTCAAAGATTTATCCCGTTTAGGAAGAGATTATATTGAAACAGGGAAATATATAGAAAAAGTATTTCCGTCTATGGGAGTGCGCTTTATCGCATTAAATGATAACGTGGACTCTTTAAACAGAGATGCTTCAGATGAAATTGTAATCCCATTTAAGAATCTTATTAATGATTCTTATTGCAGAGAACTGTCTAATAAGCTGCGCATTCAATATAAGACACAGAGAAGTAATGGAGAATTCATAGGAAATTTTGCCTGTTTTGGATATATGAAATCGCCGGAAGACAAGCATCAGCTGATCATTGATGAAGATGCTGCACAGGTGGTACGCCTGATCTATGCAAAAAGAATTGAGGGCTATTCCTGTAGAAATATAGCAGATTATCTTAACATGATGGGATTTCTTGCTCCCAGTGATTATAAAGTCAGCAGAGGACAGAACTATAAGAGTGGATTTAAACAGAATACAGTCAGCAGATGGGGAGACAAACAGATCAGACGTATTTTGACAAACCGTGTGTACGTAGGTGATCTGGAACAGGGAAAAAGAGGTACGCCCAATTACAAGATAAAAAAAATGCAGGAAAAGAAAAAAGAGGACTGGATTATAGTAAAAAGAGCCCATGATCCTATTATATCAGAAGAAACTTTTGATACGGTGCAGAAGATTATGCAGATGGATGCTTATACATCACCGTCAGCAGAGACTGCCTATCCATTGTCTGGAATTTTGTTCTGTGCAGACTGTCATTCTACTATGTATAAGAGAAAAGTGGTCAGAAGAGGAAAAGAGTTTAATTACTATGTGTGTATGGGATTCAGGAAGAAAATCTGCAGTTCCGGTCATAGCATGGAAATGAACCGGCTCCATGAGAAAGTATTAAATGCGATACGGATTCAGATCCATCTAATCCTGGAAATGGAGGCGTTTTTAAATACAGTCAAAGAGGAAGTATTTTTTGATGTGAAATTAAAACGTCTGAAGGCCCAGGAGAATGAAATGCTGGCTCAGTTGGAACAGCAGCGGGAATTTCGTATGAAGTTGTATGAAAATCGTGTAGAAGGAATGATAACAGATGATGAATATTTTTATATGAGAGAAAAGTATTCTGATAAAATTGAAGAAACCATGGAGATACTTAAGCGCATAGAGGAAGAAAAAGACCTGGCATTTTCAAAAAGGAAAACAGATCTGGCATGGATGGATTCTTTTAAGGAAAACAGGAATGTAACAGAGCTGACAAGGGAACTGGTTGTGACTTTGATAGACAGGATTGAAGTTTCAGCGGATAAAAGTATTGAGATTACATTCAGGTTTAAGGACGAATTTAAACAATTGAAAGAATGTGTAGACAAGTTAAAAGAGGATATGGCGGGATAAGGAGAACATATGGCACGAGTATCAAGGAAAAATATAGCTGTAACTGCAGTTTCTGCAACTGAGGAGATGAAACTCTATAAAGCGTGTCTTTATCTCAGGCTTTCGGATGAGGATAAACGAAACATAGAAGACAATTCCATTGGAAATCAGAAAAAAATATGTCTTGAACACTTGAAAAAATTGCCGGAAATTGAAGTAATAGCTTCTTATATAGATAACGGAGCGTCAGGCACAAACTTTTCCAGATCTGGGTTTAAGCAGATGCTTCAGGATTTGACAAAGGGCGAGATCAATTGTGTTGTAGTTAAGGATCTAAGCCGTCTGGGGCGAAATTATCTGGAAACAAGTGAATATCTGGAAAAATTTTTTCCGGAGGCAGGTATCCGTTTCATAGCAGTAAATAATGGATATGACAGTATCCGTAAGCTGAATGGAAAGCAGGAAATTGTAATTCCATTTTCCAATATTGTAAATGACATGTATGCGAAAGATGTTTCAAGAAAAATACGTTCATCTATTGAAATTCTGATGAAAAGCGGAGAATTCTTACCGCCGTCAGGAAGTATTCCCTATGGATATTTAAGAGATGAAAAAAATAACACGTATATAATTGATGAAGAAACAGCTCCGATTGTTCAGGAGATATTCAAAATGAAGCTGCAGGGAGTTTCTGATTGTGAGATCATCAGGACTTTGAATCGGAAACAGATTCCATCACCTGGAAAGATCAGGTATTTACGTGGAATGACAAAAGCAGAAAAGTATAAAGATGCAGTCTGGGTTGGATCAACACTTAGAAAACTTCTGTCCAATGAAGTATATCTGGGGCACCGGGTACATGGAAAAGTGAAGAGAGACTGTCTGGGAGCAGAGAAAAAAAGAAGACCACAGGAGGAATGGGAGTATGTATATAATGTACATCCGGCACTTATAAGTGAGGAAGATTTCCAAAAAATACGGCAGATAAAGGAAAAGGGGAGAGAAAAACAGGCACAGTGTAATAAACATCAGAAACGTTCTTTGGAAGAACGGCGGCTTCTGACCGGAAAAATTTATTGTGGAGATTGTGGAACATTAATGGGAGCAAGGAAAGGCAATCAGCGGCTTACAAGTAAAAAATCACCTCGGATATTTTATCAATGTGATGGCTATGAGTACTCTGGCAGAACCCGATGCTTTAATCACTATATAAGTCAGAAAGATGTGTTGGAGAAGATAAAAAATGCCATGAATGTGCAGTTCAAATTGATTGCAGAGTCAGACAGAGTCATCAAAAGTATTCAGGATGATAAAGAAGAAATGCTGGCATTACATGATAAGAAACGGAAAGAAATAAATGATGAACTTACAAAGATGGAAATGAAGAAAGAACGACTGTTGATTGATTATAATGATGACATGGTTAGCAATGAAGAATACAGGTATATTCGTCAGAAATATGATGATGAAGAACAAAAGTTAAGAAAAATTCTTGATTTTGCAGAAAAAGAAAGAAGAAAACAGGAAAAGCAGTTACGGATAACAGAGGAATGGGTAAAGCTGATGAAGCAGTTTATGCCACAGAAAAATATTGACAGAAAGTTGATTGAACATTTGATTGACACAATTTATGTGTATGGCAATAAAAACGTGGAAATCGTGTTCTTGTTTAAAAATGAAATAGAAGAGTTAACAGGAGCTGCAAGAGAAGCAGAAAGGAAAGAACGAAACATTGGATAGTGTACAGAAAGATGTGGCATATTTAAGGCTTTCTCTTGCGGATGGTGATGGAAAGGATGAAAGTACAAGTATTTCTTCTCAGCGTAAACGAATTTGGGATTTCTGGAAAAAGCAGGGTCAGGGAACAAAACTGGAAGAATATATAGATGATGGCTTTAGCGGGACAAATTTTGAAAGACCTGGTTTTCAGAGGCTTCTATCAGAGGTGCGCGAGGGAAAAGTACGAACCTTGTTGGTAAAAGACTTATCCAGATTTGGGCGAAATTATCTGGAGGCAGGTTATTATCTGGAATATGTATTTCCCTATTATGGGGTCAGGGTAATTGCTGTTAATGACAATTTTGATTCCCAGAAAGCGTCAGGTAGTACTGGTGGTATGGAAATGGCCCTTAGAAATCTTATGAATGAATGCTACAGCAGGGATATTTCCCAAAAAGTAACAAGTTCAACACGTATAAAGAAGAAAAACGGAGAATACTGTTACGGAGCAGTTGCATTTGGGTACAAGAAAGGGAAACAACATAATACAATCGTGCCAGATGAAGAAGCTGCCAAAATAGTAAAACATATTTTTGATCTGGCATGTGAGGGGAATACAATCACGCAAATTTGCAGGATTTTGAATGAGGAAAAGGTGATTACTCCATCCACATATATGAAAAGGATAAATTATAGAAGTAATGAATGCTGGACCTATAATTCCATACAGAATATATTGAAGAATCGTATTTATACCGGGGATACAGAGTGTTACAAATCTCATGTAAAACGTGTGGGATGTAATGCAGTAAATGTGATTCCTGAGAAGGAACGGGAGGTAGTGCTTAACACTCATCAGGCAATCGTAAGCCGGGAGGAATACTGGCAGGCAAGAAATGTGATAAAACCTGTTGGGGAAAGAACAAGAGGAAAAGAATCTAATAGTGTTCTTACTGGAATACTTGTTTGCGGCTCTTGTGGAACTAATCTGCTGAAAGGTAAAAAGAAGAATAAAAACTTTTTATGCGTTAACAGGAGATATATACCTGGCAGCGATTGTGAACAAATACGTGTAAGGGAACAGACGGTGCTTGACATTATAAAGAACGCCGTAAATGTACAATTATTGTTTCTGGAAGAACAGGAAAAGGAAATGAAACAATTACGGAAAAAAAGAAAAAGAGAAAGCCTGATCATTCAGAAGCAGATAGAAAAGCTAGAGAAACAGATGAAAAACCTTGTAAATCGAGGGGTATTTTTGTATGAAAACTATATAGAGGGAAAATTTACAAGGGAACAGTATCTTGCTGAAAAAGAAGATAATCAGGATCTGAAAGAGAAATATGAAGAACAGTTACAGGATTTAAAAAAACAGTTGGAAGAACAGAAAATAAAAGAAGAACAGGATAAAGAGAAACAAAGAAAAGACTCAATTATACTGCAGTTTCATAACCAGGAAGAGCTAACAAGGGAAATGTTACAGGCATTAGTTGAAAAGATAACAGTGTATCCTGACGGTAAAATTGAAATTTTATGGAAGTTTCGAGATGAATTAAATCAGGATAGGAACAAAAATGAGTCAATATAAAAAATTAATAGTTTGAGAATCATCAAGGGAAATGTTATAATAGAAACGAGGTATCAGATGAATAATACAATATTTGATGATGTATTTCGTACAATGATTGAGAAAATGCCATACCTGGCAGTTCCATTAATTAATGAAGTATTTCATACTTCATATCCGCAGGATGTACCGATCGTGCAGCTTCGTAACGAGCACCAGCAGGAAAACGGAGAAATCATCACGGATTCCTGCTTAAAGATTGGCGGTAAACTGTATCATATTGAATGTCAGAGCGTAGATGATACGACCATGGCAATCCGGATGATAGAATATGATTTTTCAATTGCTGTTGAGAATGCACAAAAGCTGGGACGCAGATACAGGATAGAGTTTCCAAAGTCCTGCGTATTATATTTAAGGAGCGGAAACAATACGCCGGATTTCTTGGAAGTGGAAATGGCACTTTCCGATGAGCATACATTGCTTTACCGGATTCCGACCATCAAACTGGAGGGATATACGAAAGACAGTATTTTTGAGAAAGATCTGTTGATGCTTCTGCCGTTTTATATCATGAGGTATGAAAAGGATATTCATGAGATGAGTGAGAATCCGGAATTATTCCAGAATTTATTGAATGAATATGAAGAAATCAGATCAAACCTGATTAAAGAACTGTCAGGGGAAGACAAGGCAACTTTATATATGGATTTAAACAAACTTATCATAAAAATAGCAGACTACATATGCCAGAGTGAAGAAGTAGTCAGGAAAGGAATAGGTGAGATTATGGGTGGAAAAGTTCTTGAACTGGAATCTGAACGACTTTTGGCAGAGGGCAAAGCGATAGGTGAAGCAGAAGGTGAAACAAAAGGTGAGGAACGTTTGAGTGTTTTGATTAATCGTCTGATACTGGATGGAAGAAGTACAGAGATCCAGTCTGTAGTAACAAATGCAGAAATACGAAAACAGATGTATAAAGAATATGGAATTTAATTCCAGCAAAACGAAACATTTTCTGAAAGTCTAAAGTGAAGAAAGTGTTGGTGAAAAAAGCCAATACTTTCTCACAATCTTATAACTCTTTAAAAAAGAATTCCAAAAATAAAGAAAAAAATGTTATCAATATATTGACACATAGGTCAGCGGAAGTCCTGTGCTGCAAAACGGCAAAATGGTCGGGGCCATCACCCATGTCTTTGTGCAGGATTCTACGAGTGGGTATGGGATCTTTATTGAAAATATGTTGGGGAAATAGCTTCCCACTGTTTTAGAGTGTGTTTGGAAAACAATATGAAACATGAGCATATTATATTGACTGAATATCATAGCATATTTTATACTCACTAATGAATTATAGCATGGTGCAAAGAATATGGCATAAGCTTTTGGGCATGGGCAGTTCTGGAAGAGGGGATGCTTGTTGATCCACGTATCAAAACGGGAAAGTCTATAATGAAGATCATATTTGATCGAAAAAAGAGAACGCTGCATCCTCTTTATGTATTGATGAACAAAATAGGAAAATCTCATCAGTTGACAATTCCACAGGTAGCCATTGCTTATTGTAGTAATAAAGGAGTTGTACCGATATGTGGATGCAGACGGCTGCAACAGGTAAAGGAACTAAGTCAGGCTGTAAATACAATTCTTACAGAAGAAGAGATAAGGCGTCTGGAAAAGATGGCTGATAAACTTGATGTACATATTCTTGGTTCTGATATGTTCAGGTTTATAACAAGGAAAAATAAATAACAGGTGTGTGAAAAAATCTCCGTCCATATAATACAGACGGAGATTTTTTATTTATATTATAGGAAATTACGCCGTAATGTTCCTATAATATAAAAAAGCTCTCCGGGCAGGATCGCACTGCGGCGAAGAGGAATTACAGTGAGATAACCTTTAAACCCGGAAAACTCCCTGAATTGCATCTGAGACTGGAATGTGATGAAGCCGGGAAATTCAGGGTCTATGAGGATTCTGTTCTTTTGGATGAAAAAGAATATGACAGACAACAGGTTGAGAATCTTGTGGTTACAATGGGGCTTCAGATAGAAGAAAACAAAATTATTTTAAACAGCAGCGAAGAAGAGATAGAAGATGATATTTTCAGACTGATAGCAGGATGTTACCTGATTTATTTCCTGCATTATTTTATGGAATTGCCATAATTGCTCTATTCTGTCTTATTTTGCTGTGAAATGAGAAAAAATTGTCAACAGGATACTGCTTGATTTATGAGATACTTTCTCAACAGTGGCATGAAAATTTTCTTGCATTTTCACGCGGGTTAGAATATACTAACCAACAGAGTTAACTAAAACGAACTATTGTGTGATTTGCTCATTTAAATTTCTATTGAAGAACTGAGATGAATCGGAGAATTTCATCCGCTTCATCTGAAATGAGATGATGCACAGATAGTTTCAAGTCAGGGACGAAATGTTTTTTGCCCCTGATATCATATTACAGGAGGAGAAAGAAACAGATGAAGAAAAGAATGGCAATTCTGATGTCTATGGCAATTGCGGCAAATATGATTGCTTCTGTACCGGTATGTGCAACAGACATATTTACAGATTCAATGACTACTGATTCAACGATCACACAGGAGGCAGATGATGATTCCTTTAGTGATGGATCGGGAACACCGGATTTTGCGGATGAGCAGGAGAATGTACAGGCGGCTCAGGATGAGGGTACACAAAATGCGAAAGAACCGCCGGTTGTGACGACAGAACCTGAAAATGTATTTGGAACTTTAACATATAAGATAAAAGGACAATTTGGTACTGACTATGTTGATAATATTCAACAGATATCGGTAAATGGCAATGATTTAACAAAAGCATCATTTTCTTCCTGGTTAACAAAGGGAGAGTATTATTTATGTGGGTCATCGGATCAGTATATTAAATTTTCGGCAGATTCTTTTGAAGTAAACGATCAGATTGTAATCAAAAGTACCGGATACAAGGATCTTACTTTAAAGGTAACAGGAACCGGAAAGCAATGGGCTGTTGAAAAAGTAACTTCACAGTCTGAACCTGAACAGACCAAAGATGCACCAACATTTGTGGGAGATCAAGTGGAAATTTCATATACAGACTACAAGATCATTAAACCAGCTGATGAAAATACTGATTCTGATTACATCAGTAAAATCACAGAAATATCTGTAGATGGGACAAAATGGGATAAAACAAATTCTGCAGCAGCATTATTTGGCAGAAAAGCATATTATCCAGACAGCAGTAATAATCGTGTTGTATTTGATCCAACTGTACTTCACACTGGAAATGTCATTACAATAAAAAGTGATGGATATAAAGAACTTTATCTTAAGGTAAATGCAGAGGGAAATGCCTTCACAGTTGTTGCAACTGATTCCGATAAAACTAATATTAACGGTGCATCCAACGGAGTGAACACTCTTCATGTCAGATTAAAAGGATACTTCGAAAGTGCTGTTACAGGGCAGAAAAAATACGATGCAGTTTCAGGTGCATCCACTTCTGTTTCATCAAACAAAACCAGTAATGTAGTTGTGGAAGCGGTAGATCTTCCGAATGGGCAGGAACCTGTTGAAGATGACTGGAAGGAGTTAACAAAAACAGGTGTAAAAATTAACACAAAGAATACAAAGGTAAACATTGACAGTAAAAGTGGAATGGCAGGGATGTATTCCACATATGACAGTTCTCTGTCTCTCAGCGGAACTCCTGCTGAAACAGGTACATATCCTGTCAGCGTTACAGTAACCGATGAGTCAGGGCGTACAGTAACAAGTAATGAGCTTACTTTCAAGGTTTACAGTACTAATGAAAAACTGGCAGATCATCTGAAACTTGAAAATGCAACCGAGACTGCAGACGGAAAATATATGTACGATATGGATCCATGGGTAATTCCTGATTTTAATGATACAGATGATGTTGTAACAGTCCCGGCACAGATTAAAGCCTGGTATGGCTCTCATACCAGCGGTACGTATGGAGAACTGGGATATGCTGTTTCAGAGGGAGAAGCGACAACTCAGACATTGCTCATACCGGATGGATGTAACCTTACAATGGTCAATATGAAGGTTCTCAGCAGTGTGAAGATAAAAGTAGAAAAGGGCGGAACATTGAATCTGAGAGATTCTTCCATATATGGACAGATTGAAGTAGAAAATGGTGGAACAATATCTGTCAACCACGATGATTATAGCGGAAAATTCCTGACAGGTACTTCTGTTAATGGACAGCTGATTCTGAATGATGGAGCGACCATAAAGAATTCTATGATCTACTCCAACACTAATTTCCTTACTGATGGAACACAGGCACGTCACAATACATCACCTGTTGTTGTGACAAATGGAAATGTAAAGGTAGAAGGAAAAGTATATATCAAAGGTGATGAAGCTGCCACAGGAACAGATCCTGCCACAGGAAAAAGCTACAGCGGACAGCCGGCCCTGAAAGTCAGCAGCGGGACACTTACTATTGGCGAGGGCAGCCAGCTTGCAGCATACGGTGGAGGAAACATAGCAACTACTTCAGTTGGCGGTGCAGCGGTGATTCTTGACAACGGAAAGATTTCCGGAGCAGGAACGTTGATTGCTGTTGCAGGACGAGGAGATGGTGATAACGGTGGTAATGCAGTTGAGGGCACCGGAAATGTAGAAACAGCAAAAGCATATCTGGAAGGAGGTTCTACTTACTCATTTATGAACAAAAACGCAGAACCAGGTAAAGCGTATACTGAATCTGTCACTATATCTCCTTCTACAAAAGGAACAGCGGTAAATGGTAAAAAAATAACTTCCAACAGTGAATCTGCTCCGGATACATATTGGAGTGACATTACAGAAACACCGGATAATAAAATTCAGAACTGTACCATATCAGACACTACAATCATACAGACCGTAAACCCATCACCATCGGTAAGTCCGTCACCGTCAGTAAAACCATCACCGTCGGTAAATCCATCACCATCGGTAAATCCATCAGTAACGCCAGCACCAACTGTTACTCCGATACCGGATACTTACCCGGAGGGGACTGAGAAAGATAAGAATGGAAATCTCGTTACACCAAAAGGAATCGTGATCAGTTCAGATGGAACTGTAACACTTCCGGATGGCACGAAGCTGACACCTGATGCAGATGGTAAAAAGCCAACTGTAAATAAAGATGAAACTGTAACAGATACAAAAGGAAATATCTACAGTACAGACGGAAGTATCACAGATTCAGACGGAAATTATACCAGACCTGCAAAAGCAGTTATAAAGAATGTATCTGTTTCTAAAAACTCTGTAAAAATGGTGCTGAATGAAGAGTGTAAGGGTGCTCTTAACTATGATTATGTAATCGGTACCTCTGAGGATATGCTTAAAACAAGACAGTATACAAAGGTCCTGAAAAATCAGGAAGAACTGAAGTCTGCATTTGCATATATGGATAAGGGAACCTGGTATGTAGCGTGTCACGCATGGCTTAAGGGTGAAGATGGCAAAAAAGTATTTGGACAGTGGTCTGAGATCCATAAAGTAGATGTGAGTGCCATTACGCCACAGACACCTGTAATCAGTAAAGTAACTGTGAAAGGTTCCACAGTGACAGTAAAATATACGAAGAGCAAAAACTCTCAGGGATATGATGTTGTTCTCAGTGACACCCTTACCATAACTAACGGACAGAAGCGCCCTGCTGTTTCCGGAGAGAATTATTATGTAAAAAAGATAAAAGGAAATACGGTAACTGTTACATTTAAGAACGTTAAATCAGGCATTTATTATATTGGTTTACATGCATGGAACCGTACTTCTGAGGATAACTCAAAAACATTCAGCGAATGGTCAAATGTCAGAAAAGTTAAAATGAAATAAAAAATTGTGAATAATGGTTGAATAAATCAGAGGGGATACCGGCAATGCACGTTATACAGTGCAGTATCCCCTCTGATTTGTTTGGAATGTTGCGGAGATTTTGCTTCCAGCATCGCTTGTGCACGTTCTATCTGTTTGCTGCGGATGGATTTCTGGTAAAGGGCATATTTAGGGGAATAAGTAATGATCAAACGCTGCTGTAACTTTTTAGTGGTATATGGTTCGTCTTTGTAATAAAGTCCTTTGTCGTCTTCGGGCAGTTTTGAGATATCAACAGGTTTATCATCAGATACCCTTTT
>OGUQ01002617.1_pt1 | contig 12086 bp, 15 predicted proteins | sample 1574701 | NCBI WGS metagenome assembly OGUQ01 (sample SAMEA2582087, study PRJEB24529) | metagenome | biome: Human gut stool | place: China | collected 2011 | reverse complement strand
CAATCCTCTAATTAGAAACTATTTATAAACTGTCCAACTTTTGGGGTTCAGTTCACGCAAATCTCAGTCTTTTTATGTGAAAAAATAAATATGTGCGATAAGTAGTTGGAGGTGTAAAAAATGCGATTAATATATACAAAACCTAAATTAAAAGATTTATCACAGGGATCAAGAATTGCATTTGTAAGACAGTTTAGATTTTTAACACAGGATGATGTATCAGATAAACTTGGTTTGACTGGTGATTGTAAAAGAAGAACCATGACAAGATATGAAAGAGGAGATAGAAATCCCAAAGATGAAAGATTAACAGAAATAGCGAATATTTTAAATGTAAGTTTTAATTCAATTAAAAAATATGATTACACCAAACCAATAGACTTAATTTATACTTTAATGTGGTTAGAAGAATTAATTCCCAATTATTATATTAATTTTTCAGATGTTCCAAACATTAATGAACTGTACATTGTAACAATCAAAAAATTCTATGATGAGTGGAACATTATGAGAAACAAGCAAATTAAAAGAGAAATATCTTATAAAGAATATATAGCTAAATTATGATTTAAAAGAAGTAGGTGGTCTGTATGGAAAAGATATGTAGAATTAAACTTAAAGATATTGTTGATTTTAAAGAACATCCATTTTTAGTTAATAATGATGAATCATTAGAGCAACTAGCTGTAAGTATAAAAGAAAATGGACTATTAAATCCATTAATTGTTAGAAAAAAATCAAATGGAAAATATGAAATGATTTCAGGACATAGAAGAAAAAGAGCTTTAGAATTAATAGGAGAGACAGAAGCTAATGTTTATATTAAAGATTTTAATGATGATGAAGCAGTTATATGTATGGTAGATTCAAATATTTATAGAGAAAAGATACTTCCATCTGAAAAAGCCTTTGCTTATAAAATGAAATTAGATGCTATAAAGCATCAAGGAAAAAAACTGGAAACATCCGAAACTGGGGTTCGGAAGTTAGAATCAGCAGGTAAGATAAGTAACGAGTCGGCACAAAATATCAGAAGATATATTAGATTGACTTATTTAATTCCAGAGTTATTAGAATTAGTTGATAATACTGTAAAGTATGATAAAAGAACATTTTTAACAATGGGGATAAAGCCAGCAGTTGAACTTTCATTTTTAAATAAAGATGAACAAAATCTATTATATGCTTCTATAACTTATGAAGATCTAACTCCTAGTCATGCTCAAGCGATAAGAATAAGAGAACTTAGCAAGAAAGGTAAATTAAATTACAAAGGCAAAGAACAACACTACTTTATGAAAGCCTTGTTACATCAAAAGATAAATCTAAAGTATTAGAATTATCTAGGTATTTGAGTTATTTAATATGATGAAATATTATTTCTAGGTATTAATATATAGTGAAAAATTTAAAATTAATATGTTATAATATCTATAGGAAGTGGTATAGTGGATTTTAAACAAGAAATAAATGAATTAGAAAAATATCTAACAGAAAATAATTTTGAAATAAAAACAGGTAGTGTTCCTATTTTATTTTCTGCGCCACATACAATGATTCAAACACATCATGATGGAACAGTTAAACTTAGTGAACCATATACTAAAGCTATATCATTATATTTGAATAAATATGATAAAACTTACTCTATTGTTAAATTAGCGGACACAGGAATGGATTCTAATAGGGATAATAATGATGAATACAAAAAAGCTCTTATTAATTTGGTAAAAGAAAATGGCATAAAATTAGTTATAGATTTGCACGGCGCTTCTAAAGATAGAGATTTTGATATTGAATTTGGGACACTAAATAATTTATCAGCTGATTTTTCAACTAATAGAGAATTAGAAGAAGCATTTACTGAAAATGGCATAAAATTTATAAAACATAACGATCCTTTTAAGGGAGGCGCTATAACACAGTATTTATATAATCTTGAGGATGTTGATGCAATTCAAATTGAAATTAATGGTAGATATCGTGATTGTAATAACGTTGAATTTTTAAAAAAAATAATCGAGTCATTAGAAAACTTTATTAGACAATATGATAAATATATTAATAGATGAAAAGAAGTATTAGGCAATATTTCTTTTTTTGTAACAAAAAGAAATATTATGAATATATTATTATTGTGATACAAAGTTTGAATATAATTAAATAAAGTTAGATATATTAAGAATAGTTATTTAGTACGCTAACGTGTTAGCGTTTTATATATAGATGGGTTTAACCCTAAAAAGAATCAATTAATTTGGTCTTTTTATTTTATTAAATACGTATTAATACCATATTTTTGATTTAAAGGATCTAAAAAGAAATCATTATGAAGGGGATAATAAGTAAAATAAGCAAATAAAATAATAAATAAGATTACAAAACCAAAAGCAATATAATTTAAAATATTATTTTTAAAAGATGTTAAAATGTAATAACTTGCAATTTGTGATAAAAATATTGATATAAGTAAGATAATAAGAGTTATTAAAAGATTCTCACCAATGCGATAATAAATTGGTAACCAGATAATTAAAAATGATGTTATAGAAATAATTGAACTTAAAAATAAAGCTCCAAAGAAATTATTAAATTTAATATTATACTTTTTAAATAATAAAAATAAAATAATACTATCAATAAGATAAGTGGTGTAAATCATTTTCATGTGTTCAAAAATACTTTCATTTACTGGGAAAAATATAGCAAATAAATCAATTGGTATTATTTTGTAAATGAAATGAGTTAAAAACGATAATAGAAAGATAACTATGATATTTAATTTTAGAACTTTTTTTAATGACATTTTTATCACTTCCTATAAAATATTATGTTAAAAATTAAAAAAAATATTAATTTGTATGATATAATCTATGGTGGAGGATGATATTTGTGGCATCAGCAGTTATTCATTTAGCAGTAGCAAATGAAATAAATAAAAAATTGAATAGAGATAAAAGTCAACTCTTAATTGGAGCTATTGCACCTGATATATCAAAATTTATTGGCGAAGACAAAACTAAAAGTCATTTTTTAAAAGAATTAGATAGTAACATTCCTGATATAGAATCTTTCTTAAATAAATATAAAAATAATTTAACTGATGATTTTGTTATGGGATATTTCATACATTTATATACTGACTATTTATGGTTTAAATATTTTGTAACAGAATTTTATGATAAACCTATGATTACTAAATTAGATGGAACAGTCGTAAAATGTTCTGGTAATATGTTATCACTATATGTTTATAACGATTATACCAATTTAAATATTAAATTAATTGATAAGTATAATATGGATTTAAAAATATTTTATAATCAACTTCCTAAATTATCTAATATTATAGAAGAAATACCAATGGATAAAATGGGATTATTATTAAGTCAAATGGGAATTATAATAGAAAATAGTAAAGAAAAAAAAGATTATATTTTTAATATTGAGAATATAGAAAAATTTATTACAACTAGTGTTGAATTGATATTGGGAAAAATAACAGAACTTTAATATTTTTAATCGAAACTATCCTAAAAGTGATAGTTTTTTTGTTAAAATATGGAGAAAATGCAAAAAAATTAAAAAAATTTCCATAAAAAAAAGGAAATAGAAAAGTTTTGTCGTATATTATAAGTAGGGAGTGTGATATATATGCCTAAATTAACAACAGAACAAATAAATGATATTCGCAGTAGTGTTGATATAGTTGATGTTGTTTCTAAATATGTATCACTAACACAACGTGGTAAGAATTACTTTGGAGTATGTCCATTTCATGATGATCATTCACCAAGTATGAGTGTATCTAAAGATAAACAAATATATACATGCTTTTCTTGTGGAGCCACAGGTAATGTATTTAAATTTGTGATGGATTATGAAAATATTTCCTTTTTAGAGGCTATAAAAAAAATAGCAGATATTGGGAGTATCAAAGTAAGTTTAGGTGACCTACATTTTAATAAAAAAAATATTAACAATAATTTGTATGATATATATGACTTAAGTTTAAAATTTTATCAAAATAATTTAAATACAAACGAAGGACTTAAAGCGAAAGATTATCTTTACAAAAGACAGATAAATGATGATATGATTAAGTACTTTGAAATAGGTTATTCGTTAAAACAGCGAGGATTGCTTACTAAATTATTATTAAAGAAACAATTTAATGAAGATGATTTAATTAAAAGTGGTTTGGTAATAAAAAATGAATATGGGCTTAATGATATATATTGTGATAGAATTATGTTTCCCCTTCATGATTTAAATGGTAGAGTAGTTGGATATATTGGTAATAGAACAATTATTGGTGAAATAATATGAAAAAAATAGGATTATTAATTCCCAAGACTAATTTGACTGTTGAATATGAATTACAAATGTTTTTTAGTAAAGGGTATTTTAAGATAGAAAAAAGTGTATTTTATATATCTAAACTAGATTATAAAGCAAATTATAAGGAAGACAAATCAAAGTTTTTAGAAGAACTTGCTATTGATATAAATAATAAGAAAAAAGATTTAGAATATTTAAATGTTGATTATAATGCATTTTTTTGTACCACTTCAGCATTAGAAAATGAAGTAGGAGAAGTAAATCCAATCATTTCATTGATTGAGGAATCAAAAATAAGAAATGTTAAAAAATGTTTATTAATAACACCATATAACAATAAGTTGGGTAAAGAAATATCAAAAATGCTAGAGGAAAATGGAATCAAAGTTATTAAAAATATAAATTTAGATTTATTACATACAGCAGATTATTTTAATTATGGAGTAAACAAACTAGAAAAATTAATAGAAGAAAATTACTTAAATGAATATGAAAATATTATTATATCTTGTACAAATTTACCTACAATTGGTATAATAGAGGAACTAGAATATAAATTGAATACACAAATTATTTCAAGTAATTCAAGTTTATTTGCAAAAATTAAAAGAGATAATAATATCTAAAGGAGGTAAGTATGACAAAAGAAGAATTCAAAAAAGTTATTGATATTTGCAGTAAAGAAAAAAGTGTAAAAGAAGCAGTAAAAAATAATCACAACAATAACTTATGGTGGCCATTGGAAGTTGAAGATTATAGAAAAAGATTATTAATTGCTGGTCTTTCTACTAGAATATCTTACAATATGATTGATAGTTATAGAAAAGTAATAAAAGATTTGAATGGTTATACTTATGATGAAATTAAAAATATGACAGAAGATGAAATCATTAACATAATAAAAGCGTTAGGATTATCAAATACAAGATATAAGTATTTGATATCAATGATTGATTTTATAGAAAAATATGATAATGAAATAAAAACATTGCCTAATGATGAACTCATTAAATTAATTGCTAATAATGTTAATGGTGCATCTTATAAAGTTGCACAATGTTGTGTTTTATACATAAGAGGATATTATTCGGGAATAATGCCAGTGGATAGTGGGATGAAAGATGTAGAATTACCATGTTTAGGATTTGAGCAATATAAAAATGCATTAGGTCATGATATTCTAAGAAAAGAATTAGAAACACTTGCAAAAGATAATAATATGGAAGAAATAATAAAACAAAATGGTTATGGAGAACTTAAAATTGATGATTATGATAATGCAACATGGTTTTGTCATTTGATTCTTATTTATTATAAACGTTATTTTTGTAATAAACATAACCCTGAAAATTGTCCATTAAGAGATTGTATTGAAGTAAAATGTAAATGTAGGAAATAACAGTGTAAAGGGGAATTATAATGTTAATAATAGAAGGTATAGATGGTGTAGGTAAAACAACATTAGTTGAATATTTACAAAGTTATGGAATGAAAAAATATCATTTTGATTATGATTCAAAAAATATGGATTTATTCACAAAGTATATGAAAGTTCTATTAGAAGATGATAGTAATTAGTGCTAGATAGATCATTTATTAGCGAAATGGTTTATGGACCAATTATAAGAAATAAATGTAAATTAAGTCTTGAAGATTATACAAAATTATTAATTGTATATAAAAATGTTGGAACTAAAATTATTTATTTAACTGCACCTAAAGATGTTCTATTAAAAAGAAGAACTGAAGAAAAGAGTGATTATGAAATCATTACAAATTATTATGAAGAACTAAATAAAAAATATGATGAAATTATGGAATATTCTTCTAAATTTATAGATATTATTGATATAAATACTTATGAAGCAAATATTGAACAAGTTAGAAGTCAAGTAAAGAAACTGGTGAGAAAATGATTGATTTATGTTATGTAGGTAATTCTTCTAATGATGAAATCATTGTAAATAATGAAATTTTCAATACTTTAGGAGGAAGTTGTATATATTCAAGTTTTTCTTCGTGAGCTTCTTTTAATGGCAGAATTGCAATAATAAGTAAAGTTAATAGTAATACAAGCTTACTATTAAAAGAAAAACAAATAAAGTTTTACGGAACTATTGTTAATAGAATGACAGAATTTATAATTAATGAATCAAAATCTACTTGCGAATCACGATTTTATAATACAGATAGAATTAAGTTAGAAACAAGAATAGATGTCAATTATTTACATATATCATTAAGAAAAGGGGTGAATATTCAAAATATTTTAGAAAATGAATTATTGAATTACAATCATCTTTCGGTAGATGTAATGATACACAGTGTTACAGATTTTATACCTATAATAGAAAAATATGCTTCAAAGATAGAAATCTTGTTTTGTAATATTAATGAGTACAATATAATAAAAAAATATGTAAAAGATATACCTTTAGTAATAGTAACAAATGAAAACAAACCTGTTCTTGTAATAACGCCAACTAATACAATTAGTTATAATGTACCAAATATAAACAATATTAAATCTGCTACTGGCGCTGGTGATACCTTTATTGGTGGCTTTTTATCCAAGTATGTAATTAATAAAGATATAGATGAATCTATTTCACAGGGAATTTATAATTCGGGAAAATCGATAGAAAATATAGGACCATTATCATATGATCAACTATGTATAAATAAAATTATAAAACCCTAATTACTTCCTAACAATATGATTGTTATAGGCAACTCTTGTGCTGGAAAGACAATATTTATTAATTTTTTTAAAGATTTATATGATATATATTCAGATATAGATAATTTGGATCCATTATTAGAAACGTTTATGTTAGATGATTTGTTATACCAAAATAAAATAGAAGAATTTAAGGAAATTAAAAATAAACTTAAATATATTAATAAAATATGGAAAGAGTATAATGATAATTTAAAAACAGTCAGTCACTATACTAAACCTGCAAAGATGGGAGATGGACACGATATAATAAGACCCGTTTTGTGGGATTATATAATTCAAATGGCAGTTACAAATTCTGAAACACACAATATAATTCAATTTTCAAGAGGCAGAGATGAGTTATACGAATTGGAATTTATTGAAAATGCATATTTTCGTAGTATAAAAAGTTTTATAAACGATTTACAAAATAGTGATAATTGCATTATTGTTAATTTAGTTTCTAGTTTAAAAACAAGAAGAGATAGAAACAGAATCAGATTTGAAAATGGTGGGCATTATGTTTCTGATGAAACTATGAATAATGTATATTCAAAAGATATATTTGAATATACAAAAATAGGTGATAGTTTTGGCTACTTGATAGTTGATGATAAAATTATTCCAGTATGTACCATTGTTAATAATAAAACACTTAATGAAATTGATTTAAATAAATTTTTAGAGTATAATGTTAATAGAGTAATAGAATATTACAATGATTTTAAGGAGAAAAAATATGGAATTAAAAAAGATTCAAAAAGATATTTGGCAAAATAAATTAAACAAAGGTTTTAATACAACAGATGTAAATAAAGAATTTTGTTTACTATATGGTGAGGTAGCAGAAGCATATGATGCTTGGAGAAAAAAGAAAGAAGATTTAAACGAAGAATTAGCGGATATTGCGATTTACTTAATGGGATTGTCTGAAATGCTTGGATTTGATTTAGAAGATGAAATAGAAAAGAAAGTATCAAAAAATGAAAAACGTATATATAAAAATGTTGATGGAGTTAATGTAAGAATAAGTGATTAATATATTTTTATATATTATTTGATTTATATTTATATTGATTGGGGTATTAAATAATTTGTCTTAACGATATAAGTATATATTTCATTATACTATTTAGTATATTACCTATAAAGGCTGTAACACAAGCGGCAATTAAGTCTAAGAAAGAAGCTAAGTAATAATAAAGACTTTATGATATGTATTAGAAGACTTGCAAATGAATATTGAGAATAAAAAAAATAAATTTAAAATTATGTTAGAAGAAGAAAAAAACGTTTTGAAGAAATTTCAAAAATAGATCTAGAAACAGATGATAAAACCCAATCTTCTAACTTAAAAAATAATAATATATATTATAGGACTTTAAAAAAGTGTTGTTGACTTTATGTTAGCAACTTTTTTATTATATTCTTATAATATATGTTAAATATAAACATAAATAGTAATTTATTAAGGAGTTAAAATAAGATGAATGAATATATTAATTAAAATTTAGAAAACATAGATAAAGAGCATATATGTTGTGCCATAGGAGATTCAAAACATAAAGCAGGTGTTGACAATAAAAAAGAATGGATTAAAAGGATACGGACATGGAAATATAAAATATCCATGTCCGTATCCTTTTAATTCGGTAGTAGTTACTGCAGAAGGATTGCTTACTGCGTGCTGTATGGATTTTGAAAATATGTTAGCCTATGCAGATCTCAATAAAATTTCTTTAAAGTAAGCATGGAACAATTCAATAATTAGTTCTTTTAGAAAAAAACATTTAAAGCAAGCGACAACAGGATGTATTTGTGATAATTGTATATATAATATTGAGCAAATTCCAGTTCCATTATGTCACGAACTATGTGATTCATGCAAAGAAATTAAGTTTAAAAAAATTAAAATAAAAGAAACGGAGTAATTATGAAAGCAATTAATATATTTTTAAAAAAAGAGATTGAAGATAAAATGTTTGATAGGGAAATATTTGGAATTAATTATTGGGAATATGTTAGACCAGTTATTTCTTGTGAAACAAATTCCATCATTTCTGGTGGATCGGCTATGTTTGCTAAAAATCCATTTTGTTTTAAAAAGTATTTTCTGAATTTAAAGAACATTCGTAAATATTTATTAAAAAAGCAAAAATGTGATATTTTGATAGTATCACAGCCAAGAAGAGTTCTTTGTAATGGCAAGTATAAAAACAATTATATCGATTATTACATTAATTATTTACAAAGAGATTATAAGATTCTTACTCTGGAAGAGCCATCTTGGAGTTCTTTAGGTGTTTCAAATACGGCCCACGATTTTCCTATGTACACAAATAATATATATTTAACAGACATTCATGAAATCTTTTTTTTAGTAAGAAAGAGATTATATAAGATAATTAATTTTAAAAAATATAAAAAATAATTAAAGAATATAACGAAGTAAAACACATTTTAAATTCATGGTATACAGAAGAACATGATGTTGTAGATTTTAAGACTTTTTTTGTTGATTCCATTATTAGACTTGAAATTGATAGAAAATACATTAGGAAAATATTAAAAAAAACATCACCTCAAATGGTTATGTTACACTATATGCCATCTATTTTTAAGGAAATGTTGATAAATGAATGTAATAAGCAAAAGAAAAAAAGCAAAAAATTATATTGATAATAAGTCAATCAACAATTGGAGATGAAATGGCATTGTTTACCTCAGAACTTGCTGATTTAGTTAAAAACACAAAGTATAAAATTATCTTTAAATATCATCCAAATGAAATGTCAAAAAATTATGAATGTCTGAAAAAGAAAAATATTGTTGAGATTAAACGTGAAAAAACAATATATGACATTCAACAACAGGCTATTTTACAAATTGGTTCGTATTCAACATCTTTATATGAAGGTTTTGCTATGAAAGTACCAACTTTAGTAGTTAGTAGTATGTTTGGTTCAATTGAGACTGTTGATATTTTTAACAATATTAAAAAAGGTGTCTATTTTATTAAAAATCCGAACGATGTATTGAATTATTTAGAAAGAGACGATATAATACCATTAGATAAAGATATAAACAAACTATGGCAAAAAAATAGTGAGGAAAGAATAATAAATTCTGTTAAAAAAATAATGAGGAGGCATAAATAATGGAATTGGTTGATATCTATAATGATAAACATGAAAAATTAAATTATACAAAAGGCAGAAAAGAACTTTCAGATGGCGAGTTTAGATTATCTTGTTTTGTTTGGATTATTAATGATAAAGATGAATTATTAATTCAACAAAGATTAGCAACAGCAAAAAAGTGTCCAAATATGTGGGAAACAACATCAGGAGGTGCAATTGCTGGTGATGATGCTATTACTGGAACTTTACGTGAATTAGAAGAAGAACTTGGAATAAAAGCGGACAAAAAAGATTTAAAATTTATTGGTTCATACGCAAGAGTTAATGATTATGTTGAGGTTTTTCTGCTAAAATCTAATGTTAATGTGGATGAATTGAAATTACAGGATGATGAAGTACAAGCAGCAAAATGGGTGCCTATTCCTACTTTTGAGTCAATAATAGCAAGCGGACAAGCAAGTGACACTGGTTATTTTATCTTTAAAGAATATTATGACAAGTTTTATAATACTTATTTAGTTTTTGAAGATGGAAAGCCAGTATTTAAAAAGAAAAATGAAGGCTCTGAACAAAAGTAATTTCAATATTTCTATAAATAACATTTAAAATGAATAAAACATTACAAATTTCTAAAAAAAAAACGATTTTTTTCTGTCAATAATTTAGGAAAATGTCTCAAAAAAATTTAAACATTTGCGGGAAAATTTATTCCAATTTCCTTTATGACAAGCAGAATTATTTTTAATATTATTATAAGTCGTTTAACTGATTATCATTTTCAAAAAATGAAAATAATAATCATTAAACTCCATTAAGGTAAAAAATATTTCTTTGCTTGTCAAAAGTTTTCTCGGCATAAAAACCAGCTTAGGCATACACATGATTTGTGTGTGCTTTTTGTATTTGCTTTTTAAACGATGCTAATTTCCATGGGTGCGACATTGGTGGGATATACTTTTTCTTTTACTTCTGTTGATTCATCAAACTCTTTGGAGAATCTTTCATTCCTTGATAGTTCCTTTAATTCTAATACTTGCTCATCAATAGTAATTAACAATTCTCCATTAAATGCTTTAATTATTAAGCATTCTGTTTTAGGAGAGAAACATTTAATTTGATTATCTTGATATGGTTGATAATACTTATTTTGATATTTAATAGAATTGCCATTATCAACTTTTCTAGGAGTTAAAACAGCTAAAGTATAGTTTATTATTTCTTCACTAGGAGAACTTTCAAATACAGATTTAAATTTACTATAATCCATTGCGAATCTTTGATTAAAGTATGGAACAAATACTTCTATTAAATATCTATTAGCTTCTTCAATAGTGGTAATGCCATTTAGTTTTAATTCATTAACAAGTCTTCCTTGAAAAGTACTATTTGTTCGTTCTATTAATCCTTTTGCTTGAGAAACAGAAGTAGTTTCTAATTCAACGCCTAATTGCTTACAGGCATATCCATATTGAGTCAATACATCTTTATCGCTGGTTCTTTTATCAGGATTTAAAGACATATAGTTAAATACAGTACGATTATCATTAATAAATTTGTATGGGATTCCATAATTAGTAAGTATTTGATAGAAGACATGATAATAGCCATTTAACGTTTCTTGTTTATCAAAATAAGCTCCAACGATAATAGACGTTGCTTTATCAATCGCAAGATGTAAACAAGATTTAGCATCACCAAACCAATTATGAATAGAACCATCTTGTTCAATTATTTCGCCAAAATATTTTGGCTTTTCACATCTAGGATGAGAATCTTCTAATGCAACTTCATGATTAACAATATTTTCTATTTGTTTGTTGTCCATGGTAAGATTAATTTTCTTTTCCAAAAGTAATTTTTGTTTAACATATTCCCGTTTTGTT
>OGUQ01002615.1_pt1 | contig 12093 bp, 8 predicted proteins | sample 1574701 | NCBI WGS metagenome assembly OGUQ01 (sample SAMEA2582087, study PRJEB24529) | metagenome | biome: Human gut stool | place: China | collected 2011 | reverse complement strand
GTTCTACACCCAGGAAGAGATCAAGGAGATCGTTGCCTATGCAGCCGATCGCCACATCATGGTCGTTCCCGAATTCGACATGCCGGGCCATGCTACTGCTGTCTGCCGTTCCTATCCTGAAATCTCCGGTGGAGGCGAGGGCAAATGGCAACATTTCACGTTCCATCCCTGCAAGGAAGAGACGTTTGAGTTTATCAGCAACGTGCTCGACGAGATCGTCGCCCTGTTCCCGTCTCCCTATATCCATATCGGAGGCGACGAGGTGCACTACGGCAACCAGAGCTGGTTCACCGATCCCGAAATCCAGCAGTTCATCAAAGATAAGAACTTAGGTAACGAAACGGGCCTTGAACAGTATTTCATCCGCCGTGCCGCCGATATTGTCGCCTCCAAGGGCAAGACCATGATCGGCTGGGACGAGATGATCGATGCCGGTGTCTCTCCCGACAAGGCTGTCATCATGTGGTGGCGTCACGACCGCAAACACCAGTTGGTGAAAGCGCTCGAAAACGGCTACCGGGTGATTATGACCCCGCGCCGTCCGTTGTATGCCGACTTTATCCAGTACGGCGGTCATAAGGTGGGCCGTGTGTGGGGCGGTTACAACACGATCGAGGACATCTACCGTTTCCCCGAACCGATCATCCATCTGACACGCGATTATGAAGACCAGGTGATGGGCCTCCAGTTCTCCCTTTGGACGGAACGGGTCGCTGATGCCAAGCGTCTGGACTATATGACTTTCCCCCGCCTGGTAGCTGTCGCCGAATCCGCCTGGACTCCTGCCAAGTCGAAGGAATGCAGCCTCTTTATGCAGAAGCTCCCTTACTTCCTGCAATTCCTCGGTGAAAAAGGCATCTACTACTTCAACCCCTTCAACCCCGAATCTACACCCGAACCCAGTGCACCGGACAAGGACGATGTGTTGAAGAATGGATAAGATATAAAGCACTGTCTTTTGCTGTCTGCTTCAGCAGACGGATGAATAAATATCCGGCTTTGCCGGTTCCTCTGTGGGGTTTACCCTCCTTTTTGGAAAAAGTGCAAAAAAGGGACAGGTCGGGGCTTGCCGGAAAATGTCTCTAAACAATTGATTACAATATATATATAGTAAAGTCTTTTATCTACTGGTGGAAAGTACATTTTCTGCCCTGTTTTTAGGGGTAGCTTTTGTCCTGCTTTTGCTTGTATATTATTGGGAATAAATAAGATAGGAGGCTTTTTCAAAATGACAAAAAAACGTACGTTTAAATTCGTCATAATTATATAACAAAGTTAGCAATAATCGGCGAGATATGGAAAAGTAGAGCAAAGTTATTGAGAAATAGGCTTTTGAGAAAATAGTTTCTGTAACCAGATGACGGGAAAAGTTAAGTCTGAACCAAGTTAAGACTTTGCTACGTTACCGATTCGTCATCCTGCATAATTGGTGGTATCGGAGCTTGGGAAGAATAGCGAAATACATTATTATATAGTGAGTTACTGACAACTCACGCAATAATTCCGGTAACGGATGATAATTGCGCCGTTCCTCTGCGATTTGCGTATTGACGAAGATGGTGGCATGAAGATATAAGTGATGTCTTTCCTTTGCCGGGGGCATCCCCCGGCAAGGGAAAGAAGTAATGAATCATCAAATCATCAGTCATCAGCGATTGTGCAACCCGCATTGCCTTCGCTTGTACCTGATGGTATTGGGCCTGCTGGCTTTGTGGAAGGGCCGTTCGGAGGTTGTGTTGGGGTGTTTGGGAGCCCTGTTGACACTCTCGGGGTACGGGGATACGGAGAGAGACATGACGGGAAGCGGAAACAAAAACAGCAACTCCCCGTCGTTGCCGGCTGGGGGTTGCTGATGTATGCTGCGGTCTCCTGTTTCTGTTAGCGTGAGGGAGGAGGATTAGAAACGTCTTTTCTTACGAGCGTCGCGTGCGGCGGCAGTCCGTTTCCACGGGCGGTCGCTGTCGCGTTCGTCTTTGCGGAAGGTGCGGTCCGAACGGTCTCCACCCCGGCGTCCACTGTCTTTGGAACCCCGTTTGCCTTTGTAGCCGTCATCGCTGCGCCGTCCGCCGTAACTGCGTTTGCCACCGCGTCCGCCTTCTTCTTTTTTGCCCTGTGCAGGTTCGACGGAGATGCGCCGTCCGTCCACTTCGAACCCGTTCATGCTGTCCATCACGCGCTGGGCTTCACCCTCTTCCACTTCGAAGAAAGAGAAGTTTTCGCGCAGGTCGATCTTGCCGATGCGCACCTTGCCCGGCACACATTTGTTGACCAGTTCGATCAGCTGGTTCGGATAGAGGCCGTCGGCCTTGCCGAAGTTGAGGAAGAAACGCGAATAGCCCTCTTCGGCCGCATGTGCACGGCGTTCGCCCCGTTCGCTGCGAGAGGAACGTTCGTCTACCTGCTGGATCTCGTCGGCATCCTTGTAGTAATCGATCATACGGTTGAATTCGAGCGAAACGACACGTTTGATGATGTCTTCCTTGTCCAGCCATTCCAACTTGCGGTAGATTTGGGGCATCAGGGAGGCGATCTCCTCCTCGTTCACCTTCACCTTTTCAATCTGGTCGACGAGGTTGAAAAGCTGCTTTTCGCAGATAGCATGTCCGGTAGGCATTTCGCCTTTCTCGAATTTCTTGTTGATGATCCTTTCGATCTCGCGGATTTTGCCTTTCTCCTTCACGTGGCAGATGGAGATGGAGATACCCGTCTTTCCCGCACGGCCCGTACGGCCACGGCGGTGCGTGTAGGATTCCACTTCATCGGGCAGGCCGTAGTTGATCACGTGTGTCAGATCGTCCACATCCAGGCCGCGGGCAGCCACATCGGTAGCAACTAAGAGTTGGATGTTTTTGACGCGGAACTTCTGCATCACGTAGTCGCGCTGCGCCTGGCTCAGTTCGCCGTGCAGCGAGTCGGCGTTGTAGCCGTCCTGTATCAGTTTGTCGGCGATCTCCTGCGTCTCCTTGCGGGTACGGCAGAAGACGATGCCGTAGATGTTCGGGTAGAAGTCGGCGATGCGTTTCAGAGCCAGGTACTTGTCGCGTGCCTGTACCATATAATAGATATCGCGGATGTTCTTGTTTCCTTCGTTCTTGTTGCCGATCACGATCTCCTTCGGATTCTTCATGTACTTCTGCGTGATGTTGGCGATCTCTTTCGGCATGGTGGCCGAGAAGAGCAGCATGTTGCGGTTCTCCGGCACTTCGGCGAGGATGGCGTTGATGCTGTCGGTGAACCCCATGTTCAGCATCTCGTCCGCCTCGTCCATGATGACGTTCTTCACCAGGCTGAGGTCTACCGTCTTGCGGTTCATCAGGTCCAGGAGGCGTCCCGGAGTGGCTACGACCACGTGCACGCCACGCTTCAGCGTCTTGATCTGGCTCTCGATGCTGGAACCTCCGTACACCGGGAGGACCTTCAGGTTGTCGATATACTTGGAGTAGTCGTTCAGGTCGTCGGCGATCTGTAAACATAGCTCACGAGTGGGACAGAGTACGAGTGCTTGGGGGTGGTATGTAGTCACATCGATTTTTTGCAGGATCGGAAGGCCGAAAGCGGCTGTCTTTCCCGTACCTGTTTGTGCTAATGCAATTACGTCGTTGTCATCTCCCAGTAGGAAAGGAATCACTTCCTCCTGTACCGGCATGGGCGATTCGTAGCCCATTTCTTGAATTGCCTTCAGTATTGGTGCGGCAACTCCTAATTCTTCAAATGTTTTCAAAATGTGATATATGTATATATAATAAATTCAGAGTGGGGACAAAGGTACGCAAATAATTTGGATACCGGTTAGTTTAGTATGATATCTTTTAATGTATCGCGCTCTTTTTCCGTGAGATGCAATCCTTTCGACAGATATTTGTCGGTCGAACCATATTCTTTCTTTATTTTATGGAAGGCCAGATCCAGCCATGTCTCGTTTGCACCGAGCAGCACGGTGATGGTTTCCTGGGCGTCCGTATTGAGGTTGCGTGCCATATAGGCAAGGCTGCGCAGGTCTATGTGGTTGTTGGAAGCCATATAGTCTTTCATGATCGTTTCTTCCGGCACATCGAGGGCTGTCAGCAGCATGGCCGTCAGGAAGCCGGCACGGTCTTTTCCCATCGAGCAGTTCACGAGGATCGGGTAGTTGTCCTTGTCGAGAAAGACTTTCAGGGCTTTGCCGAATTGTTCGCTGTTGTCCGTCACATAGCTGATATAGGTGTCCTGCATATACACGAGCCCGTCGCCTTTGCGTATGCGTCCTTCTTCCAGGCGTCGGGTGATCTGTTCTTTGCCTTTTACCGGGATCGGGATGGAGATGATGTTCGCCCCTGCATATTTTTCCGGAGCGAGGGCTATTTCGTCTTCTCCCCGTAGGTCGATGACAGTTTTGATCTTCAGGTTATCCAGCCGGATCGTGTCGTTGCGGCTAAGTGTCTTGAGCTCGCCCGAGCGGAATATCTTGCCCCAGCCGGTCATACGGTTCCCGTGTTCGCTGAAGTAGCCTCCTATGTCGCGCAGGTTCTGGACGCTGTCCATCTGTACCGAGCGGGCGCCGACAGTGCGGTAATATTTGTCGTTGAAAGACAGTAGGAAATATTTGCGGGTGATGTTGTCGTTCGTGATGTAGGTCACTCTCCCGTCATTGATGTCGGCATAGCTGCACGGTCGCGACATGTCGAAGGAGTTGGGGGTGTCGGATACATAAAGTTTCATCGTCCCGTCGGTATGGGGGTCTGTTTCCCATTTGATAATATAGTTGCCGATGTCGTCACGCAGGCATATGGCACGAATTTCAGGTGCTCTGCCGGAGCTGCATCCTGCCAATAAGGCCACACTGGTGAACAAGAAAAGAATCCGTTTCAATATCATACTTCTACTACTCATGCAAAGCAAAGATAGTGAAAAACACGTGTCTTTATACCCCTTTATCTTCCCGGTTAATGATATTTAAGACTGGGAGAGGTAGGAGGTTGCGAATTCTTTAGAAATGTAATTGTCGTAGCTGCGGCAAACCTCGGTTGCCAGATCGATCCCGCACCGGATGATATTCGCCCATGTCTCTTTCGGGAGGGTGGCGAGGTCACGGTGACGGACATTATTTTTTAACAGACCGTAGAGGATGCCAGCATTGAAGTTGTCGCCGGCTCCGATCGTACTGACCGGGCGGATGGAGGGCGAGTCGAAATGAAGGTGCAGGTCGCCGTGGTAGAGGTTCACGCCTCCGGCTCCGTGAGTGGTGATGAAACGGTCGCAGTAGAAACGGATATGGTCGGTGTAGACTTTTTCACTGTCGGCCTCCCCGAAGATATTGAGGAAGTCCTCGTCCGAGCCGCGTATGATATCGGCATATTCGAAGTTTTCGAGCAATGTCGGGGCGAGGTGTATCGCTTCATGGGCGTGCGCCTTGCGGAAATTCGGGTCGTAGTAGAGGATCGCCTTGCGCTGGCGTGCATAGTCGAGAAATTCCACCATCCGTTCCCTAAGCGCCGGGTTCAGTGAGTAATAGGAGCCGTAGATGAAGATGTCGTCTTCGTTGATCTCCGGCAGGGGCACGTCGAGGCGTTGCTTCGGATAATCCTTGTAGAAAGTGTAGTCGGCATTGCTGTCGTTGTCCAGGAACGCGAGCGAAATCGGGCTTTTGCCATCCGGGAAACGGTCGACGTAGCGGGTGGAAAGGTTGTTTTCCTTCATGAAGTCGCGTATGATGTCGCCGACATGGTCGTTTCCCACTTCGCTGATGAAAGAGACAGGTACACCCAGGCGTCCTAACGAGATGAGGCCGTTGAAGGTCGATCCGCCGGGCACTGCCGTATGGGGTCGGTTGTTCCTGAAGATGATGTCGAGAATGGTTTCCCCGATGCCGATTACCTTCCTCATGCTCTTTATTTGTTTACGGTTTTACACTGTTCGCGGCTTTTCGAACCCAGGTAACCGCCGTGATGCCGTTTGGCATAGTCGGGATAGCCGAAGTTGATGCGTTTCATGGTGCCGACTACCAACAGGTCGCCTATCACCGTCATGACCGTGGTCGATGTGGTGGGGGTGAGGCCTAAAGGACACACTTCTTTCGGCGCACCGGTCGGCAGGCAGATCGTCGCTTCGGCTGCCAGCGGGCTGTCGGGGTTGCCGGTGATAACGATAAACTGCATCTCCGGTACGAGACCGCGTGTCAGCTCCACCAGTTCGAGCAGTTCGCGTGTCTTGCCGGAGTTGGAGATGAGCAGCATGACATCGTTCTTGCGGACGATGCCGAGGTCGCCGTGTTGTGCTTCGCTGGGATGCAGGAAGTAGGCAGGCGTGCCGGTCGAACAGAAGGTAGTCGCGATGTTCATGGCGATCTGTCCTGCTTTTCCCATACCGCTGGTGATCAGATTCCCTCCGAGTTCGTGTACATGTTTCACAATGAGTGTCACAGCCTCTTCATAGCCGTCGGTTATCGGAATATTGCGTACTGCTTCAGCTTCCTGTTGCAGAATGGATGAGATTGCTTCGTTTATCATAGCCTTTAAAATGATTCTATATGGTGTTATGAACTTAACAAAATGCAAAAGTATCTATTTTAATGATACCTGCACATGGAATGACCTATATTTTTGTACTTTTGTGCCTCCTAATGAATGGATCATGGAAAAAGATTACTTCTCACATATTTTACCGAACGGTTTGCGTATCGTACATCTTCCTTCTGCATCCCCGGTGTCGTATTGCGGGTTTGCCGTGAATGCCGGGACACGGGATGAGGAAATGGATGAATTTGGCTTGGCCCACTTTGTCGAACACATGATATTCAAGGGGACGGAAAAGCGTAAGTCCTGGCATATCCTGAATCGGATGGAGAATGTGGGAGGGGAGCTGAACGCCTATACCACAAAGGAGGAGACTTTCGTCTATTCTATTTTTATGGAAGAGCATTTCCGGAGGGCTTTCGAACTGCTGTCCGACCTGGTGTTCCATTCGCAGTTCCCGGAGCAGGAGATCGAGAAGGAGGTGGATGTGATCCTGGACGAAATCAATTCATACGAGGACAGCCCTTCGGAACTGATCTTCGATGAATTCGAGAATTTGCTGTTCGACGGACATGCGTTGGGACATAACATCTTGGGAGACGAGCAGTCGCTGCTCGGTTTCGGCAGCGAGTCCGGCAAGTCGTTTATGAGGCGGTTCTATGCCCCCGAAAACATGGTGTTCTTCTCGATGGGCCGGATTCCGTTCAAGAAGATCGTGCAGATGGCGGAAAGCACCCTGTCGGATATCGCTTTCCCGATGGCGGCACGTAACCGGACGGCACCCGGCGAGCTCCTTCCCGTCAGCCGCCAGATACACAAGGATACCCATCAGGCGCATGTGCTGATCGGGGGACGGGCATACAGCATGCACGATGAGAAACGCCTGCCGTTGTTCTTGCTGAATAACCTCTTGGGAGGGCCGGGCATGAACAACCGTTTGAATGTCTCTCTCAGGGAAAAGAACGGGCTTGTCTATAACGTCGAATCGAACGTGACTTCTTATACCGATACGGGGTTGGCAAGCATCTACTTCGGGACTGATCCGAAGAACAAGGAGAAGGCGATCAGGCTTGTTTACAAGGAACTGGCGAAGCTGCGTGAGGTGAAGCTGACCGCGACCCAGTTGGCGGCGGCCAAGAAGCAGGTGATCGGACAATTGGGCGTCTCCGGCGATAATCGGGAAGGCTTGTTTTTGGGGCTGGGTAAGAGCTTTCTCCATTATAACCGCTACGACACCCTGCCGGAAGTCTTCGCCAAGGTGGAGAAGCTGACCGCCGGAGAGATACGAGAGGTCGCCAACGAGATCTTTGCACCTGAACGGTTGTTCAGTCTGATCTACCAATAAGAAGCGTTTACCAGCATTCCGCCTTGTCCTTCAGTTCCGGCAGCTTGTTCTTGTCGAACACAGGGCTCTTGATCCCGCTACGTTTTTGAGCAATGTAATCGTGCAGCAGCAGGAAGGCCTGTTTGCTCAGCAACGAGATGGCGAACAGGTTGCAGATCGTCATGAAAGCCATCGTGATATCCGCCAGGCTCCAGGCGAGTTCCAGACTTGCTAGCGCCCCGAACATCACCATACCGCCGACCGCCAGACGGTAGATATAGAGCACGCTTTTTTTCGGTGTGATGAAACGAATGTTCGCTTCCCCGTAATAGTAGTTCCCGATAATGCTGCTGAAAGCGAACAGGAAGATCGCTACGGCAACGAATATCCCTCCGGCTTTTCCCACTTCGAGCGTCAGGGCATGCTGTGTCAGTTGTACCCCGTTTACCGAACCGTCCAACGGCGCCCCGCTGAACAGGATGATAAAAGCCGTGCAGGTACAGATCAGCAGGGTGTCGGTGAAAACACCCAGAGTCTGGATCAATCCCTGTTTGACCGGATGTGTGACGGATGCCGTGGCCGCTACGTTCGGAGCCGATCCCATACCTGCCTCGTTGCTGAACAGGCCGCGCTTGATCCCTTGCATCAGAGCGGCGCCGATCGTACCGCCTGCCGCCTGTTCCCATCTGAAAGCGCTGCTTACGATCAGTTTGATGACGGCCGGCAGTTCCGTTATATTGAACAGTACGATCCCCGAGGCGAGCGCCACGTATCCCAATGCCATTACGGGGACGATCACGCTGCTGACTTTGGCTATTCGCTGGATTCCTCCGAAGATAATGGCAAGTGTCAGTACGGTCAGTACCGCGCCTACGATCCTCGGATCGAAACCGAACGAGCCTTGCATGGCGGCGCAAATCGTGTTGCTTTGTACCGAGTTGAACGCGAAACCGAAGGTGACGGAGATCAAGATGGCGAACAGTATGCCCATCCAGTTCAGTCCCAATCCGTATCGCATATAGTAGGCGGGCCCCCCGATGAAGGATTCTTTTCCTTTCCGTTTATAAAGCTGTGCGAGTGTAGATTCGACGAAAGCGCTGGCCGAACCTAACAGGGCGATGATCCACATCCAGAACACTGCTCCCGGACCTCCTACGGCGACGGCTGTGGCTACTCCCGCCAGGTTGCCTGTCCCGACACGGCTGGCAAGCGATACGGCGAATGCCTGGAAGGATGAGATGTGCTTTTCACCTTCATGGGCTTTGTTGGCGGAGTCACCGAGCACACGTATCATCTCCCGGAACATACGGAACTGGACGAAACGGGTTTTGAAAGTGAACCGGAAGGCGCATCCTAACAGCATGATAATTAAAACATACGACCATAGGAGGTCGTTAATCCCGCTGATCCAGTTGTTCAGTATTTCCATTTGGCAGTTTATCGTCTTGATAATTACGTGAATATTGAGATGCAAACCTAAAGAAAATATTCTGTATGGACAAGAATATTAAATTTTGCACACACAAATAAATATTTTCGTATCTTTGAAAGATTATTAACTAAGGTGTGAAATTATGAAGGCAATAGAACCGAGTCTGGTCAAAGACAATTTTATAGAGATCATCGGAAAAGAGTGGATGCTGGTAAGCGCCGGCGACAAGGACAAGTTCAACATGATGACGGCAAGTTGGGGGGGCGTAGGCTTCCTGTGGAACAAGCCGGTAGTGTTCGTCTTTATCCGTCCGGAACGTTATACCCGCGAGTTTGTCGATGCGAAGGGAGCTTTCACGCTGTCCTTTTTAGGAGAAGAGCATAAGACTGCCCATAAGATTTGCGGGGCGAAATCGGGACGGGATATCGACAAGGTGGCAGCGACAGGTTTGACGCCTTATTTTACCGATCTGGGTAATCCTTGTTTCGAGGAATCGCGCCTGACGCTCGAATGCAAAACCCTTTACGTGACTAAGATGGATAAGGATCATTTTGTTGATCCTGCCTTATACGAGAAATGGTACAGCGCAATGGCAGGGAATCCGCATAACGTCTATGTGGCGGAAATCTTAAATGCTTGGGAGAGATGATCTCCCGTTCGTATGGATATCCGGATTGATTAGTTTGATTTGCTTCAGATAAACCATGGTTCTCTATTTTCAATTAAATTGTCTTTCTCTTGTCATATCTTTGCAATATGTATGCTTTTCCTTTGCCTGCGGAAAATAAAAAGAGTATACTTATAGACACAATAAATAACACTGCTTCGTTTTTTATAATAACTGATTTACGTGTTTAGGCTTTATGTCTCAGGGATGAGGGGTAAAGCTTGTTTTTGTGTGTTGCATTTGGCACTTGTCATGCTTCGATGAGCGACAGGAGGACACCTGTGTCAAAAAGTTGGACGTTTGGGCGTCAAAAAATTGGACGGTTGGCGGGAGGTGTTTTTGAAATGCTTTTGATAGTCTGAATGTTACATTTCTGGCACGTCGTTTGCTTTCTTTCTGCCATGATGAATGCACAGATAACGATCAAACGAGGTTTGTCTCTTTTTCTTCTCGTCTTCCTGGCTTCGCCGGGAAACCTGCGGGCGCAGTCCGGCTGGACGGTGGACGACTGCATGCGCTATGCCGTCGAACAGAACTACCGCGTGCGGAACAGTCGCCTGGATACACGGATTGCCGGGGAAGACCTTGCTGCCGCCTATGGTGATTTCCTGCCCTCAGTAAGTGCTACCGGCGCATTGGGCAAACGTTTGGGGCGTTCGGTGGACCCGAAAACGAACCTCTATACTTCCTCTTCCTTTTTAGAGAGCACGATGGGGCTGAATGTCTCGCTTCCGGTGTTCGACGGCTTTACGCGCGTCAACCGGTTGCAGTTCCGCAAACTGAACAAGCAGATCGGCGGCCTCACGGAGCAGATCGAGGAGAACCGGATTGCCTTCGAGGTGATGGATGCTTTCTATCGCCTCTGCTTCGATAAGAAGATGTACGAGCTTGCTGTCGAGCAGCGGAAGTTGAGCGAACGCTATCACGAGCAGATGCTCGAATATGTGGATCTTGGCATGCGTTCCCCTTCTGATTTGCAGGAGGTGAAGGCGCGCCTGCAATCTGATATTTACCAGGAGACGGTGAAGGCGAACGGTTGCCGCCTCTCATTACTTGCCCTGAAGGAACTGCTGAATATGCGGGATACCGATACGCTGGCGATCTCTCCCGGCGGGGAGGGCGAACTTTCCGGTCTCTCTGTCCTGGAATCCAACGAGATCTATGCCGCCTCCGAAACATCCCTGCCGGAATTCCGGGCTATGGAACTGAGGGAGAAAGCTTCCCGCAAGTCACTGGCAATAGCGTCCGGGGCTTTTTCTCCTTCCATCAGGGCGGAATTCAGCCTCTATTCCGGTTACTACGACACGGAACGGGATGACCTGGGCGAGATCATCCCGATCAAAGACCAGTTGAAGAATAACATGAACAAATATATCAGCGTGAGCGTCTCGCTGCCTCTGTTCAGCGGACTTTCCCGCCTGACAGACGTCCGGAAGGAACGTTTCCGCCTGCAAAGGATACGGAACGAGAACGAGCAGCAACGCCTCAGCCTCTACAAGGAGATAGACGACGCCTGCCTTTCACTCCGGGCTGCCGCCGAGGAACACCGTCAGGCGGTCGAACAACTCCGCACTTCCACCGTCACGCTGAAAGAGAGCGAGGAGAAATGGGAGGAGGGGATGATCTCCGTGTTCGAACTGATGGAGAAGCGGAACCTCTATATACTGGCCAAGGCAGAGCTGTCGCGCACCTGTTTGCAGTATGAGTTGAAAAGCCGCACGGTAGACTTCTACCGCACAGGCTCATTTTTAGGAACCGAATAAATACAACAAGAATGGCAATCAATAGCATGGACACCCGTATTGAGCGGAAGTCCCGGTTTAAGAAGAAACACATCTATTCCTTGATAGGAATTGCCGTCGGGCTGCTTTGCCTGCTTTGGCTTCTTTTTCGTGATACTTCCTCTTCCCTGAAAGTGGAGAAAGAACGCATTACGATCGCTACCGTGCAGAAAGGAGAGTTCAACGACTACATCCGGGTTATCGGGCAGGTACTGCCGGATCGTATCATCTATCTTGACGCCATCGAGGGTGGGCGCGTCGAAGAACGCCTGATCGAGGAAGGGGCGCAGGTGCGGGCGGGCGACGTGATCCTCCGCCTCAGTAACCCGCTCCTGAACATCGGCATCCTGCAAAGCGAAGCCGACTTGGCCTATCAGGAAAACGAACTTCGCAACACC
>OGUQ01002609.1_pt1 | contig 12118 bp, 7 predicted proteins | sample 1574701 | NCBI WGS metagenome assembly OGUQ01 (sample SAMEA2582087, study PRJEB24529) | metagenome | biome: Human gut stool | place: China | collected 2011 | reverse complement strand
AAGCAGATGGCGCACGCCATTAATCCCAAATACAGGCGTGCATGCCATTTCTTCATCGCTGCTTCTCTCATTATCGCTGCCGGTCATTTGGCGGAGTTGCTGGTTGACGGGTTCGGCGTATACCGGTCGTTGGACTTATTCTCAATATTGGTGTTGGTGCTTGCTTCTTCGCAGGCGTTGATGTTCACGTTTATGTTGATATTGCTGTTCGACAGCAGATACGTCACTTTTGCCAATGTGATGAAGCATGCGGCGCCTTCGCTCGTTTTCATTCTGCTGTATGTGGTGAGTTGCTGCATTGAAGCGGACGTCTGTGTATATTCTTTAGCAGAATGGCGTGCGTGTGTCGTTCACAATCTCCCGTTGGCAGTGCGGACCTTGTTCGGTGTCACCTATACCGTACAACTGTTCGTTTACGTCCGCCTCTTTTTCCGTAAAAAACACCGCTACATCACGCATTTAAAAGAATTGACCGGAGAGTGTATCTCAAAACTGGAACTCCGGTGGACGATGCGCGCTTTCCTTTATGCGTTGAGTATCGGCATTGGCGCATGGGTTTTACTTGTCTGTCCGGGACCGATACCCGAGTTTAGTTTCAGTTTCCTTATCGTGGTTTTCTATCCTGCTTTTGCATGGCTGTACACTAACTATCATTACACTTACGAGATGCTACGCCGTTTTATCGTCGAACAGGATGGAAAACTGTCCCAACCACCGCTCGAAGCCGATATGGGCGACCTCATCTGTTACCTGCAATCCGGCGATAGCAACCACTTGTTTGAAGAGCTCGAAGCCTATCTGCAGAAAGAACAACCGTACCTCGACTACAACTTCAAGCGTGACGACCTGATTAAAGCTCTTGGCACAAACGAGCGTAATCTCTCCGCCGCTGTGGGGCGTGCCACAGGACTGACCTTGCAAAATTATCTTCTCCGCCTGCGCATCCGTCATGCCATGGACTTGCTCCTGCTTCCGGACTACGCGAACCACACAATCGAAGACATTGCCGGAGCGTCGGGCTTCAAGGCAATGCGCACCTTCAACCGCAATTTCCGCGAATTGGTAAAAATGACTCCTACTGAGTTCCGCCAACAAAAGTCTGTACTTTAAAGGAGAAGGCGATACTCTTTTATCATCAAATGCTGTTGTTTCCATCAATGCATAGGTAGAAGTTTCTCCGAACAATGGAATTTCCGGCAATCCTGCAAGATTTGCAGGATTTTGGCTATACAATGCAGGATTTTGGCTATACCTTTTCGTTGTTGCATATTACTTTTGTCCGAAAAGAGAACAACGATTTATTCACCCTTTTAGAAAGACAAAAGACGTATGAAACAACTAAGAATCTTTTTCCTCTGCCTTATGGCAGCAACGTTGGCAACCGCCTGTGGCGACGACAACAATGACGACAACTCCGTGCCCGTAGAGAGCATCACCCTCAATCATGAGACTCTGACCCTGAAATCGGGAGCGACCGAAACGCTGGTTCCCACCATTGTCCCCGACCGGGTGACTGCCGAATCCGTAGTATGGAGCAGTGACAAAACTTCCGTAGCCACCGTAAGTAAAGACGGACTGGTGACCGCCGTAGCTGAAGGAACAGCCACCATCACCGCCACCGCACGCGAAAAGTCCGCCACCTGCCTTGTGACGGTCAGCAACAAGACGCTTGTCACTACCGCAGCCGAACTGAAAACCGCTATTGAAACGGCAGACGGCACTGCGGATGCACCAACACAAATCATCCTCGGTGGAAGTTTTGAGGTTGCTGCGGATGCAGAGCATTTTGCCTTTTCAATAGACGGCAAACACATTGCTATCGACGGCGGAAATAATCCTATCAGCGGCGATAATTATAATATTTCCCGTACCGCTAGCGACAAAAGCCTTTTTGAGCTTACAAACGGCGCGTCATTGAAGCTGACCAACCTCAACATTTATGGAAATGCTGATGCCCATTTAGCTGAAGTCGCCTGCATATTTGTTAGGGCGTCTTGCAAACTAACGCTGGGTAACGGTTTCGAATTATATTCCGGCAATGGGGATGATAATGACCAGCTAATTGGTATCTCTGTCGGTGATAATGCTACGCTTATTATGGAAGGCGATGCTGAAATCTCCAAAAGCATAAGGGGGCAGGAAGTGCTTGTTGCCCCTACAGGAATACTGCAACTGAAAGGCGGAAAAATAAAAGCAAGGGAGGAGGGAACGTATGGGAGTGAACGGAGCCTCTGTCTGCAAGCTGCGATTAATGGCAATCAAGTGACCATCCCCACCGTTACGGTTGAAAACGAACTTCCGGCGGATTCTGATTTTAAATTAGATCTATATGATTACGTGTTGAGTCGTTCCACTGTCCGGCCAGGAGCCGAAACCGTTGTTAAGGGAACCGACAGCTACACCTTGACTGACAGTGATCTTATGAAGTTCCATCTGATGACTAATACTACTGGGGGCATGACATATGACAGTTATCTCGAACTTTATCTGGACGGTAATGCTATCAAGATACGTGCGAAATGACAAGCAGCACAGAACGTAACTAATAAATAGATATTCACTTTCCTTAAAACAATCATTATCATGGCAACAAACGAAAAAATCACGCTCAATGTTGACCTTTACGACAACATCATGACCGAGCAAAAAGGCGACTACACCGGACGCGCACGCATCACAGGCAGTCTGCACAACAAAGAAATCGCAGCACGCATCATCAAGGAGCGTACCGAGTACCGGCAGGAAACCATCGAGAACATCCTCGACCTTGCCGACCAGAAGAAGGTGGAAGCCATCGCCGAAGGGAAGAGCGTGGTAGACGGTGTGGGACAGTACATCGTCACCGTACGCGGTTCGTTCCTCGGGGAGAACGCCCAGTTTGACGCCACGAAGCACTCGCTCGGTGTGTCCTACACACCGGGACAACTGCTGCGCGACCAGCTCAAAGCCGTAAAAGTAATCTGCAACGGGCTGGCACAGACGGGGCCGGTCATCAACTCCATCACCGACTCCGTGACGAAGAGTATCAGCCAGGTCATCCCTTCCGGCGGTCCTGCCGTTATCAGCGGAAGCAACATTAAAATCCTCGGTGACGACCCTTCGGTCGGCATCTATCTCACCAAAGACGAAGAGGGAGCCGTCCCGTTGAAAGTGTCCGTCATCGTTCACAACGCACCGTCACAACTCACCATCATGCTACCTGCCATAGAAGCCGGAAAGCTCTATGCGCTAAGCATCACGACACAATATAGCGGAAGCAACAAGGCATTGAAAACGCCACGCTCTTACCGTTTCCCGATTCTGCTGGGTGACGAAAACGCGGGTGGTGGCGGTGGCGGTGGCGAAGCGCCCGACCCTGAAATCCCCGGAGGAGGTGAAGCCCCCGACCCGGCTGCATAAAGAAGCAGGTCACGAATGAGGACGGACAGTCCGGCTGCAGACAGCGCATCCGCCCTCATGGCAAACAAAAAAGCGGCAGCCTTTCATAATTTACCCTTTTAAAGAAAACAGAAAGACGCATGAAACAACTAAGAATCTTTTTCCTCTGCCTTGTGGCAGCAACGTTGGTAACCGCCTGCGGCGGCGACGACAAAGACAACTCTACACCGGTAGAGAAAATCACCCTTGACAAGGACAAACTGACGTTTGTGGCTCAATGGAAGATGCGGCCATCCCATTTTCCCGAAGGTGGATTCACGGTGGTGAAAGGAGACGGATACACCTTAACCCAACTCGATCTTGAGAAAATCACCTCATTGGAAATGGACGTCACCGGTAGTTCTGTAACCTCTGAAAACTGCGAACTGGTACTGGATACAGCCGAAAATGCCATCAAGCTGCGTATCAAAGCAACAGCCTATTGAATACGTAAAACCGGAACGGCGGAAAGGGATGTGTGCCGCAGTAGGCTGGGGAGACGTGCCGCAGCAGGCTAGGGAAGCATGCCACAGCAGGCAAGGGGAGCATGCCACAACAAGTTAGGGAAACGCACCACAGCAAGCTGTGGCAATACACCCTAATTTCCCGGCTACGACAGCACAGAACACGCAAAAAGGCAGCAGTTACTCACAGACGAGAGCAACTGCTGCCTTTTTCATGTGTCACATCATATCCTTGTCTACTTCAAGCAAGTGGCGTACGCTGTTAATCCGTTTCGATTTTCCAGTCTCCAATCGTTCTCGTGGTACTGTCGAAGTTGATGCCGACCTTCACCACTTTCCGGTGGTCTGCCTCATAAGGAATCGCATACCCTTTGCTGTTAATCTGCGCTAAAGCCTCTTCTGCGGTGCCGTTCATTTTAAATTCAAGTATATAAATAGCATCCTGCATTTTGATAACCACGTCCGCCCGTCCGACAGCGCTTTTGACTTCGGTATCCACATATTGTCCCATCAAGCGGAACAGAAGATAGAATATAGTTTGATAATGTTTTTCCTCTTTGTTGTTTAGGTCGTTCGGAATAGAGGCGAAGAAAGACCGGGTGCGTTCAAGGCAAGATTCAAGGTTTCCTTTCATTAAATCACGCACAAAGGACACTACATAAAAGTTGCTTTCGCGCGTAGGTTGGTAAAGATAAGAAGGGATGAGCGACTCGATAAAGCCGATTCTTACTTCCTCGTTCGGGTAGCCTAATGTATAGGTACGAAAGAAAGCATCGTACGACTTGATTGTGAGATAACCGCTTTGGTAGAGCACCGGAATTGGGTCGGTGAGACAATCCGTAGCCTTGTCGAAGTCTTCCGGCTTGGCGTCCATACGGTCGAGCAGACGGATATCAAAGTTCATTTGTTGCAGGAGTTCTATCAGAAAGGTAGGGGTACCGGTAGAAAACCAGTAGTTCTCATAACTCTTTTGGGCAAAAGCATTAATCAGGCTGAAAGGATTGTACACATCCACACAGGATTTACTGAAATGATATCCGTCATATTGCTTCTTCAAGTGGGCACACGCCTCTTCATACGTTTCATCGTTGGCTTGTGCCATCTGTTCGACATCAATTTTCATCTGTGTCAGCAGTTCCTGTTCGGTGATACCGCAGATAGTGCTGTAATTATCGCTCATGCTGACGTTCTGAAGATTGTTAAGTTCGCTGAATATGCTCATCTGGCTGAATTTGCTGATGCCCGTCAGGAAGAGGAAGCGAAGATATTTACCTGACTTTTTTAAGGGGCTGAAGAAGTCGCGCATGATACCACGAATCTCATGCTGCAACTCATGGTTATTGTTACTGTCCAGCATCGGGGCGTCATATTCGTCCACTAATACGACAACCTGCTGCCCGGTTTGCTCATAAGCGCGGCGGATGATACCTTCCAGACGTAAACTAAATGTGTCTTCGCCTTCCTGACGTCCGTAGACGTTTTCCCAAAGTAACAGCTGAACATTGATAGATGCGCGAAGTGACTCTGCTTCCATATATTTACTGCCGCTAAAGTCGATATGTAGCACCGGATACACTGTCCAGTCTTTCTCTAACTGCTCCATGTCCAGTCCGTTGAAAAGTTCTTTCTTTCCCAGAAAATAGGCTTCGAGCGTAGAGACAAGCAGACTTTTCCCGAAACGACGGGGACGACTCAGGAAATAAATCTTATTTGTATTGACGAGTTGATAAATCAGTGCAGTCTTATCAACATATATGTAATCATTATTGCGCAAATCTTCAAAATCCTGTATCCCGATAGGATAGCGCCTGAATGTTCCTTCTTCCATATCAAATTTTTATTAAAATGTGAACGATGAACGCAAAGTTAAGAAAAAGAAGCGGAATAGCTTTCTTTGTTGCCGAAGATTTTCACGTGTCACACCATATCCTTGTCTACCCCGAATTTCTCATCCGTCTGACACTCCCCGGCAGGTTCCACATGCACCAGAATATCATAGACATTATCTATCGAGCTTTCAATACTTTTCTCCACCGCCCCGGCAATCTCATGCGCTTGTGTAATCGTTATCTGCGGATTCACCTCTATATCGAGCGTAATTATATACCGGTTTCCTATCATTCTCGACCTGACCCGGTGCGGATTACTTGCTCCCGGCACTTTCTCGACAGCTTCGAATATCTTATTATACACATTGACATCCTTCACGCCATCCATAAGCTCCACATTCGAGTCGAGAAAAATACCAATGGACGACTTGATGATAAAGAGGCTGATTATCAATCCCGTTATCGAATCGAGTATCGGCAATTTGAATATAAAAGTAAAAATCAACCCTAATAAAACTCCGGCCGAGATGACAACATCATTACGCATATTTATCGCATTCGCCGTCAGCATGGAACTGTCTATTTTCTTTCCCTGTTTGTACTGGTACGAAGCCAGCATCAGTTTGCCGACAATAGAGAATATAGTCACATAGATAGCGATAGCCGATGGTATCTCTTTCACTTCATCTGAAAAGATGCTTTGAATGGAAGATATCAGCATTTGCATACCGGCATAAAATATCACCAGTGACAGAATCTTTGTCGCGATGCCTTCCGCTTTCTCATAACCAAATACATATTTCTTTGAAGGAGGACGGTTGATGAGGCGTGCCGTAAAAATCATAACGATAGAGATAACGACGTCGGTTGCCGAGTCGATACCGTCGCCCACTACCGCCAAACTACCGGCCCATAAACCGATGATGATTTTAGATGCGGATAGGATTGCATTGCCAATTGTGCTAATCCATGAGGTTTTGATTAAGATATTCTCTCTTGACATTGAAGTGACTCTTTATAATTAATTGTTTGATTGAGATTGGCTAGCAAAGATAAACATTTATAGGAGTCTGTGACGTCAAGTCGCAAAAAAACTTTTTCCGGGTTTTTAGTAGTTTCTATGTTTTAGTTGTATTATATATAGATGGTCAATTAAAGACAGGACAAATCATTTATTAAATAGTTAACCGCATGTTCAAAAAACTAAGTAGTTCTTTACTCATTGTATCAGCTTGTGTTTTTTCTTCTTGTACGCCCACCGTCAAGCAAGAGATTGCAATCCTACCTACCCCCGTTAGTCTGACCGAGCAGTCTGGCTCGTTTGTTTTAAAAGATGGAATGAAGATTGGGGTTTCCGATCAGTCCTTGTTTCCGGCTGTCGGGTATCTGCAGGAGATTCTTCGGAATGTCATATCGTCTTCTGTTGAAGTCACTACCGATCAGAATCAGGTAGATATGTATTTTCAGTTGAAGGATACTGTTGGAAAGCCTAGCTCTTATAAACTTGAGTCTACACCGGAGTCTGTTCGGGTAGAGGCAACTGACTATTCGGGCTTTATTTCTGCGATTACTACTATTCGCCAGTTGCTTCCTGCAACGATAGAAGTACAGGGAGAAAAACAAACTTATTCGATTCCTGCCGTGCAAATAGAAGATGCCCCCCGTTTTGAATGGCGTGGATTTATGCTGGATGCTTCCCGTCATTTCTGGAATAAAGATGAGGTGAAGCATGTACTGGATCTGATGTCTTTGTATAAACTCAATAAATTCCACTGGCATTTGTCTGACGATCAGGGCTGGCGTATAGAGATTGAGAAATACCCGCTGCTTACCGAAAAAGGAGCTTGGCGTAAGTTTAATAAGCACGACCGTACCTGCATGGCACGTGCGAAAGAGGAAGATAATACCGATTTCCTGATTCCGGAAGATAAGATACGCATTGTGGAAGGAGATACGCTGTATGGAGGTTATTACACTCATGATGATATCAAAGAAATAGTAGCCTATGCTACGCAAAGAGGAATTGATGTCATTCCCGAGATTGATATGCCGGGACATTTCCTCGCGGCTATCAGTCAATATCCGGAGTTGGCATGCGACGGACTAATCGGATGGGGAGAAATCTTCTCTTCTCCTATCTGTCCGGGTAAAGACGCGACGCTGGAATTCTGCCGGAATGTGTTCAAAGAAGTTTTCGAGCTTTTCCCTTATGAATATGTGCACATGGGTGGTGATGAAGTGGAAAAAGCCAACTGGAAGAAATGTCCTCTTTGTCAGAAACGGATTCGTACGGAGAAACTGGGTTCGGTAGAAGAACTTCAGGCATGGTTTGTACGTGACATGGAGAAATTCTTCCTCGCCAACGGAAAGAGACTCATCGGCTGGGATGAAGTGGTAGCCGACGGATTATCTTCCGATGCTGCTATTACATGGTGGAGAAGTTGGGCGAAAGACGCGTTGCCTACGGCGACCGCGCAAAAGCAGAAAGTGATTGCTTGTCCGAATGAATATTTCTATTTCGATTATGCGCAGGATCAGAATTCAGTAAAGAAAATACTTGCGTATGATCCGTGTGCAGACGAGCGGTTATCGCCGGAACAGAAGAAATATATCTGGGGTGTGCAGGCGAATCTCTGGGCTGAATGGATTCCGACAATGAAGCGCATTGAATACCTGATCGTTCCCCGCATGATTGCATTGAGCGAAATAGCCTGGGTAGAACCGGCTGTTAAACCAAGCCTCGAAGAGTTTTATCGTCAGCTTGTTCCGCAATTTAAGCGGATGGATGTGATGAGGGTAAATTATAGGGTGCCTGATTTGCAGGGATTCTATAAAGTGAATGCATTTATTGATGAAACAACGATTGACTTGACTTGCCCGTTGCCCGGTACTGAAATACGCTATACGACAGACGGCAGTATGCCTACCAAAGAGTCTACTCTTTATAATGGTGCTCTGGACGTGACGGAGACTACCGATTTCGCTTTCCGCACGTTCCGTCCGGACGGTTCTCCTTCGGATGTGGCACATACTAAATATGTAAAGGCTCCTTATGCGGAGGCGGTGACTGCTCCGGCTGCTTTGCAGCCCGGCTTGAAAGCAGTATGGCACGATTTCCGTGGTAATCTTTGTGCGGATATTGATGCAGCTCCTGTCAAAGGGGAGTATGTGGTGGAATCGGTATCCATTCCCGAAGAGGTGAAAGGAAATATCGGTCTGGTATTGACCGGCTATCTGGAAGTTCCTGCCGATGGTATCTATACATTTGCCCTTCTCTCGGACGACGGTAGCACATTAATGCTTGACGGTGAATTGTTGGGAGATAATGATGGAGCACATTCGCCGGTAGAGATTATTGTGCAGAAGGCTTTGAAAGCCGGGCTTCATCCGATAGAGGTACGTTACTTCGATTGTAACGGAGGCGTATTGCAGATGGAACTGGTGAATGAAAAAGGTGAAAAAGAAATGCTGCCGGGTGCGTGGTTGAAACATGAGGTGCACGCACGTGTGTGAAACTGGATGGGTAAAAGAGGGTATCCTTTTGTGAAGTGCACCCTCTTTACCTCTTTTAGAATACATCATCTATTCATATTCCAAAATGAATACATTAATGTTTTTTCAACTTAACAACCAAATAAAAGAAATGCGGGTGAATCACTTCGGCCGATTTCTATGTATTTTTAATGTGGCTACGTAATATAATTATGACTAATTAATTTAATTCTGATACTGCAAAGATAGGGGCTTTCCGCTTTTCCCGCAATCCCGTAAAATGGGTATTCTTCTATCGGTTACTAGCTATATATAGTGGTTTAGGAATTTGCATAACTATGCATCCCCCCAAGAACATAATTTACTCCGAAATAGGTCATTAAGACAGTCAGGAAAGCAAGAATCATATAGATATGGAAGAATAGTGGTTTGCGGAAAATGCGCAGGCTTTGTGAATGGAATGCTACTCCATATACCAGGAAAGTGATCAGCGCCCATACTTCTTTCGGGTCCCACGCCCAGTATCTTCCCCAGGAAACGTTTGCCCAGACTGCTCCCAAAAAGATGCCTGCCCCTAAAAAGAACGTCGCAGGATAGAGTAGCAAACGGCTGACTAGCGTCAACTGTTCTATCCGGTTATCTTGTCTGTCGTCATTTTCAGAGACATTGTTTTCCGGCTCTTTTTTTCGGAGACATAATGCCAGTATTCCGTTTAGCATGATAAATGCCAATAGGGCATAAGACATCATAATCAATGAAACATGAATGCTTAACCACGGAGAGACGAGCACCGGCATTAATGGCGTTATCTGCGGATTCATTTGTCCCAGATAAGAGACTAACAACGCAAAGCCGGAGAGCAAGAATCCGAATGGAAGTACGAATGAGAATCTTCGATGGAGCAGGCAGGCTACCAAGAGGATGCAGAGTGCCATAAACTGCATGGTTTCGTAACCGTTGCTAAGTGGAATGCGTCCGCCAATATACCAACGTAGGCAATATCCTGCTAAATGGAATATGAAAGCAAGATAGAGCGCAACAGAAAAGAACGCTCCTGCTGTGCGGGTAATCGCTTTGGCTTTCGGTGAGAGTACCCTTCTTCGCAGGCTGTACTGAAGCAGAAGCAGGAAAGACAATACTCCCAATGATAGATTAATCATAAAAAGAATCTTGCTGAACGGAATCCGGTTGTAGAGTAGTTCGGCTTTTATTTCCAGTTCGGAGAGTGGTTGCACGCTGCCATCAGTGGGTAATGGCTGAATGAATGTTCCTTTTTCCAGCATCAGGATCAATCCCACTTTTTCGTCCGTTTCTTGGATGGCTTTGGCGAGTTTGCTACCTTTTCCCTGTTCTTGTTGCCAGGTTTTCTGAAGACGGTAGACCGGACCGTCAAATAAATCGGTTAATCGGGCGTAAGGTGTCTGTAAGTTTAGCAAATGCTGCAACTCTGTATTTTTGATGTATATCAATGGTTCATTTCTCCATACTTCCGGATAGAGTAGCCAGCCACCAATTACCTGTTCAGGCGTCAAACCTTTATATGAAGCTTTGCCTGTCAATTTCTGAATGAAATCGCGCGCCAATGTATTGAATGGTACTACTCGGTCGTGATAAATGACCTGTTCTTGTGCCAAACTGTCTGCTTGTACCCGTTTCAGTGCCGGGAGAAGTTTTTTTTGTGCTTGCATACTACCTGCAAGACAGAAGAGGAACAATAGAAATACACCTCCTTTTTTCAGTAGCGGGTGACTTAGCAGGCGTCGGAAATCGCCATAGCGGGAAAATAATAACCAGATCATGGAGATACCGAGCAGAACATATCCTGCATACGTAACTCCCGTACCCCACGGGTCATAATTGACAGTCAGCCAACTCCCTTTTCCATCATCATCGAAAGATGACTGATAGAAACGGAAACCTTGTAATGTAAATATACGGTTCATTGAAATCTGTTCGTGTGACAGAACATCTTTTTGTCCGGGAAGAGAGTAGGTGATATAACTGATGTAGTCTGCCGGAGCTTCAGTTCCGGGATAGTATGCTATACGAAAACTATCCAGCTGTATTGTGAATGGCAGGTCTGCTTCTCTTCCGCTTTCCGACTCCTGAAAACTACCTGCCGTCACTCCCGGCAGTAAATGTACGTATCCTTTTTTACTGCCGGTAAACGTAATCATGGCCCCCACCAGGATAACGAGGAGGGAGCCATGAAACAACAATATGGGGAACCGTCGCCATAAAGCACGTCGGATGAGAGCAACAAGTGCAATTGCGGCAATAACTCCCCACAAACAACAAAACCAGCATGTATGATATATATTTCTCTCTACAAAATCTGTCCCATACGCTTGCTCTACAAAAGTAGCTGCAGCGAGTAGTCCCACCAGACAGATATATAAGATAATAAGTAACCTTTTCAACGGTATAATCTTTTATGATTTAAAATGGAGCGTACCCCTTGTTCTTACATTCTTTCACTCCCATACATTCCATCTCAATCAACCATCCGGGGCGACATACCGGAGCATGAACAAATACTTTGGGAGTGTGCGGGAAACGTTGGTCATACATTGCTTTAACGACTGCATAGTCGGCTATATCACGCAAATATACAATCATTTGTCCCAAATTTTCAAAAGTGCATTCTGCTTCTTTTAGCAGGGTTTCCACATTTTCCCACATCCGTTCTGTCTGTTTGCGAATGTTGCCGGGATATACCACTTCGCCTTTGTTGTTGATGCTTGCCGTACCCGAAATAAATATCTGGCGGCGGTCGCCATAATCTACATACGTGCCACGTTCAAAACTTACTCCATATTCATAAGTCGGATTCAGGTGGGTAGGTGCATAGAGAAAATGAATCTGTTCCGGTTGTAATCCTGCTACGGCATAAGTATACATTTGTACCAGTACTTT
>OGUQ01002606.1_pt1 | contig 12123 bp, 9 predicted proteins | sample 1574701 | NCBI WGS metagenome assembly OGUQ01 (sample SAMEA2582087, study PRJEB24529) | metagenome | biome: Human gut stool | place: China | collected 2011 | reverse complement strand
ATTAAAGTAAGTATCTTTGCCTCCAATTATGAGACGAATCTTACTATTATATATAATCTTTTCCGTTATAGGTTTGACAACTGTCCATGCACAGTTCGATAATGGTCGCCAGAGAGTGGACGAGAACGGATACGACCAATACGGTAACCAGGTGGACCCTGCCATGATTCCGGACAGACTGGATAGTGCAAATGTAGAAGTACAGGGGTTACCTCCGAAATTATATATGTGGCGTATTAATAATCAGTTGGGCGACCGGACTATCATCCCGGCGGATACTGCTTATCACCACTTCCAGAATTCAAATCTTACCGAAGGACTTACCGGACATTATAATTATCTGGCCAATATGGGTTCTCCCCGTATGTCACGCATCTTCTTTGAACGTCGTGATCCGGAACCTACTATCTTTATGGAGCCTTTCTCCAGTTTCTTTATTCGTCCTACGGAGTTCAATTTCACCAATAGTAACGTACCTTATACCAATCTGACGTATCATAAAGCCGGTAATAAAATAAACGGAGAAGAACGCTTTAAGTCTTATTTCTCTGTCAATGTAAACAAGAAGCTGGCTTTCGGTTTTAACATAGATTACTTGTACGGACGAGGATATTATAATAACCAAAATACGGCTTATTTCAATGCGGCAATTTTCGGTAGTTATATCGGCGACCGATACCAGATGCAAGCTATCTACAGCAACAATTATCTCAAAACAAATGAAAACGGAGGTATTGAGGACGACCGATACATCACTGCTCCTGAAGAGATGGCACAAGGCCAAAGGGAATATGAATCAACCAATATCCCGACTGTACTAAGCGCCACAACCAACCGTAATCATGACTTTTATATATTCCTGACCCAACGTTACAATCTGGGATTCAGCCGCGACATACCGCAGGCCGAAAATGACACTACTCCAGCCAAACAAGAGTTTGTGCCGGTCACTAGTTTTATACATACCATTCAGGTAGAGCGTGCACGTCATAGCTTCAACTCTGATGATGACATGCGTGAAAAGAACTATTATCAAAACACCTATTTGGAACCGGATAATCCGATTGCCAGAGACAGTACTACTTATATGGGTATCAAGAATACCATAGGTATTGCTCTACTCGAAGGATTCAATAAATATGCCAAAGCCGGACTCACGGCATTTGCTTCCTATAAAATCAGCAAATATACTCTTATGAATATGGAGGGGAATCCATTGCCCGACAAATACAATGAAAATGAAATATTTGTTGGAGGCGAATTATCCAAACGTGAAGGAAATGTACTTCATTACCATGCCATTGGTGAAGTGGGACTCGCCGGAAAAGCAATCGGACAATTCAATGTGAAAGGAGATATCGACCTTAACTTTCCGTTATGGAAAGACACTGTGAGCCTTATAGCCCGTGGTGAAGTCAGCAATAAGCTTGCGCCTTTCTATATGCGTCATTATCATTCCAAACACTTCATGTGGGACAATGATATGGACAAAGAATTTCGTACCCGTATTGAAGGAGAATTAAGTATTGCACGTTGGAGAACACGTTTGAAGGCGGGAGTTGAAAACATAAAGAATTACACTTATTTCAACCAACAAGCAGTGCCGGAACAGAAAAGCGGAAGTATACAGGTGTTGTCAGCAAGTCTTAATCAGGACTTCAAGCTGGGAATCTTCCATTTAGATAATGAAGTAACCTGGCAAAAGTCCAGCGACCAGACCGTATTACCTTTGCCTGATCTTTCGCTGTATCACAATTTCTATATGCAGTTCAAGCTGGCAAAGAAAGTGCTTAGTGTACAATTGGGTGCCGACGTGCGTTATTTCAGTAAATACAATGCACCCGCTTATATGCCGGCTATCCAAAACTTCTATTTGCAACCGGAAAATGACCAGGTAGAGATAGGAGGTTATCCGATCGTGAATGTATACGCAAACTTACATCTAAAGCGTACACGTTTCTATGTAATGATGTATCACGTGAATCAAGGTATGAGCAGCCCGAATTACTTCTTGGCTCCTCACTATCCTATCAACCCGCGTGTACTGAAATTCGGTCTTTCATGGAATTTCTATGATTAACAAAATCTATATGGCTTATGGTAACACGCCCCAAATTGAGACTGGCCAGATATTTAGTGCCCGTAATCATTGTATTGGCAATCATCTTTTCTATCCGCCAATGCGGTAATCAGGAAAAGCCGTCAGGACACCCGCGTGATTATGCAGCCATTGCCAAAGAAGGTATATTGCGTGTAGCGACTGAATATAACTCGATCAGTTTCTACGTGGACGACGATACCGTTTCCGGTTTTCATTACGAACTGATACAGGCTTTTGCCCATGACAAGGGATTAAAGACCGAAATAACACCCCTGATGAGTTTCGAAGAACGGCTGGAAGGATTAAGCGAGGGACGTTACGACGTAATTGCCTGCGGTATATTAGCCACCAGCGAACTGAAAGACTCTCTGCTCCTCACCTCTCCCATCACGCTCAACAAGCAAGTGCTCGTGCAACGGAAAGAAAACGGAGAAAACGACTCACTCCATATCCGTAGCCAGCTGGACTTGGCCGGGCGGACACTTCACGTAGTAAAAGGGTCTCCTTCTATTCTGCGTATTCAGAATCTAGGTAATGAAATCGGCGATACCATTTATATCAAAGAAATAGAGAAATACGGTTCCGAACAATTAATCTCAATGGTAGCTCATGGGGATATCGACTATGCCGTTTGTGACGAAAGCATCGCACGCGCGGCCGCCGATTCCATCCCGCAGATAGATATAAATACAGCTATCAGCTTTACACAATTCTACTCATGGGCAGTCAGCAAACAATCACCCGCTTTACTCGATAGTTTGAATACATGGCTGGATAAATTCCAAAAGGAGAAAGAATACCAGAAGATTTATAAAAAGTACTATGATAAAGAATAACCTTATCATTTTACAGTTCAGAAGAAAACAATCAAAAACAGAATGTAAGATAGATATATTCATGTCTATTTCCAGAAATAAACTCCCAAAGACTTGACTTTCGCTTTTGAATGTCGTATCTTTACAGAGTTAATGATAAAGTAGTTTCAATTAAACTACACGCAAAGGAGGGAATCGCGATTCTCTCCTTTCTTTTTATCCAGCCGGGAAAAACCTCTCCCCGCCCCAGCTTTTCCTTGCGCTTTGCCCGGTGGTTATGGTTCTTCAGCCGGAGGATCAGCAGTGTTCACCTTGCTTCTTACCGAAATGAAGTATATATCCGCCTCAAACAGACGTTCTGTTTGCCTGAAACAGAGCCTTTGTTCCGATAAAATAGAGCTTCTGTTGAAACAAAACACAATGTCTGTTTTCTAACTGTCCCTGCTAAGTTAATAATCAATAAAGTTGCTCTTGACAAAAAATAGCTTTATCTTTGGGGTTTGTTAGAACAGACACAATAGGTATATTATATTATGAGTGAAAAGATTATCAAATGGGGCTTCATTGGTTGCGGAGAAGTAACCAAGACGAAAAGCGGTCCCGCTTTCCAGAAAGTAGAACATTCGGAAGTCGTAGCCGTGATGAGTCGTGACGGCGCGAAAGCGAAAGCGTATGCCAAAGAGAGAGGAATCAAGAAATGGTATGACGATGCACAGGAGCTGATAGATGATCCGGAAGTAAACGCTGTCTATATCGCCACTCCTCCTTCTTCACACGCTACGTATGCCATTATGTCCATGAAAGCGGGTAAACCGGCCTATATTGAGAAGCCAATGGCGGTGACGTATGAAGAATGTACCCGAATCAACCGCATATCCAATGAAACGGGGGTTCCCTGTTTCGTAGCATACTACCGACGTTATCTTCCCTATTTCCAGAAAGTAAAGGAATTAGTAGAGAACGGAACGATCGGCAACGTTATCAATGTACAGATTCGTTTTGCCCAGCCGCCACGCGATCTGGATTACAATCGTGATAATCTTCCCTGGCGTGTGCAGGCTGATATTGCCGGAGGCGGCTACTTCTACGACCTTGCTCCGCATCAGATTGATTTGTTGCAGGATATGTTCGGTTGCATCCTCGAAGCAAGCGGTTACAAGAGTAATCGCGGCGGACTTTATCCTGCTGAAGATACATTAAGCGCCTGTTTCCAATTTGACAACGGACTGGTGGGTAGTGGTTCCTGGTGCTTCGTAGCCCATGATTCTGCCCGCGAAGACCGCATAGAGATTATCGGCGACAAAGGAATGATTTGCTTCTCTGTCTTTACTTACGAACCTATCGGACTGCATACCGAGAAAGGACGGGAAGAAATCTGTATCGGCAACCCGGAACACGTGCAACAGCCTCTTATCCAAGCAGTAGTAGACCACTTATTGGGTAAGTCGGTTTGCTCTTGCGACGGCGAAAGCGCAACGTTGACTAACTGGGTAATGGACAAGATCTTAGGTAAGCTATAACCCTAAAAAAAGCAAAAAAAAGTTCCTTCTTTTTCCGGATTCTGCCGGTATTGTTAAAAAATTAATAGGGACATTCCATTGTATATTGTTAGTTTTTTCTATCTTTGTAGAAAGAAGCAAAGAAAAAATGAAACTAACAATATATTTTTTGTGCCATGACTAAAGAAGCTTTAATGAGAAAAGCGATCGAGCTTTCAAAAGAAAATGTTGAAAATGGTGGAGGTCCTTTCGGTGCTGTGATTGCCACGAAAGACGGAGAAATAGTTGCAACAGGAGTTAATCGTGTCACTGCATCTTGTGATCCTACGGCTCACGCCGAGGTAAGCGCCATACGTGCCGCAGCTGCCAAACTCGGAACATTTGATCTTAGCGGATACGAAATCTATACTTCCTGCGAACCTTGCCCCATGTGCCTGGGTGCTATTTATTGGGCACGCCTGGATAAGATGTACTATGGAAACAACAAGACCGATGCCAAAAACATCGGCTTCGACGACTCTTTTATCTATGACGAACTGCAACTGAAACCTGAAGACAGAAAGCTGCCTTCCGAAATCCTACTACATAATGAAGCCCTTACTGCCTTCAAAGCCTGGGTGGCCAAAGAAGACAGAGTAGAATATTAGAAAACCTCTCACTATTATTAACCTATTAATTACCCTCAAATGAAAAGAAAAAGCCTTTTATTTGTTATGGCATCAGTATGCCTGTTCAGTTGTCAACAGCAAGAAGAACTGCAAGACCCCAGTAATGGAGTGATCGACTTTTCTACTTCTATTGACCAAAGTATCAACAATGCTCTTACTCGTAACAGCAGTAGTCTGACACTTCCGTTAAAGAGCAACTTCGCTGCCGGAGATGTTATCTCCATGTCCGTTGCCGAGCAAGATTATCATCCGTTTGCCATAGGCATGGATAGCCAGACTTGGAACGAAGCAGGCACCGATTCGGAAACGGTTACTTTCTATGCTCATTATCCTGAATTGACCGGAGAAGCAGCTACTACCAGATCATTGAGCAGCCGCTATCGTGAAATCAAGGGTGGCTTAGAATATTTGTTCGGTACAGCCCAAGCCAACAAAGGTTCTAAGAATGTTGCTCTTTCATTCAAGAGAATGACAACGCCCGTCGTTCTGCTTGACGAGAACAACCAGCCGTACGAAGGTAGAGCAATCGTTAAACTGTTCTTGAAGAACAAAGGTGTGCAAGACCTGTTCAGCGGTAAAATCGAAGCTGACCCCAATGCAAAACCGGAATACATTGATATCCGGAAAGTATCTGAAGGTATCTTGACTAACTTGATTCCACAGCTCATCAAAGCCGGCGAGAAAATAGGAACGGTTATCCTGGAGGACGGTAAAGAAGAACCTATCATCGCAGAGGAGGACATTACCATAGAAGCCGGAACTCCTGTAGCGGTAAAAATGTACGCAAGACGCGGAATCATTGACGAACGAACTCCACTATTCAGATAAGACTAAAGAATAAAAAGTGATACTAATAAAAATCCCCGGAACCGCTGTAGACACTCAGCATTCCAGGGATTTTTTACACACAAAAGTTATTATTGAAATTGAAAACTGTCTTTTTTAGGTTAGAAACGCATACCTACGGTAAATAACACTTGACTGCGTGTATTCGTAACTTTCGTTGCTTCCGGTGAACCAATGACTGTATTACCATCTTCATCTGTAAATCCATTCACAAACGGATAGAAATTTTCTTTATATGTAGAGTATTTATAAGCCAAATCAGCATAAAACATTGATCCGCGATAACCAATACCCAATGTATAATTACTCATTGATTTAGAATTGGCAAAGTCTGTATCTGTCTGAATAGAGTTAATAGCCAAATCTTTGAAAGCATCTTGATGGAAAGCCGCAGTACTATAATTATATCCTGCCCTAAAAGCAAACTGTGGAATCACCTTATACTCTAGACCAAGACGGACTGTACTAACCCCTTTCAACATAGACGTCGTACTATTCTCAAATTCATAAGCAGAAGAATTACCTTCAGTATCTTTAAACTTCATGGAAGAATAATCTTGATACTCATACTCTGCTCCTAAAGCCAAGCTCTTGCCTACCGTATATCCCAAACTTACATTATAAGTCCAAGGAGTCTGAAAATCGAAAGGAAGGATCATATCCCCTTTTCCCGGAAGATTATCCCATGATTTCACGTCATATCCCTTTATTTCTCCAGTTACAACATCCATCACATCCGATATAACTTGTGCACTCGTTTTATAATCCAAACTATAGAATATTGGCGTATGTATAGCTAATCCAACCCGAAAAGGCGAATATTCAAAAGGACGAATAATAGCTCCAAACTTCACATCAAAGCCAGACCCCTTTATTCTATTCCAACTCTGCAAATTGTATTTTTCATCGTTTCCATAATCCTCACCATAAAAAGTATATTTATTATAATCCACGGAGTAGGCACCTAGCGTCAATCCCAAATATACCCGATCATTGAAATTAAATGATACATTAAAATCATATTGATCAATTCCTCCGCGTTCTTCTGAATGAAAATTTGCATATCCATTATCCAACATTCCTTCAAAATGTCCAGGAGAGATATAAAGAGGATTACCATTTATATCCTTATACTGTACCTCCTTCCCTTGTTCATCCTTATAGGTATAAGGAATATTGTTTACCCCTCCTGTTTTGTCATGTATTGTAATATCTCTAATCAGCCCAGCATCAGCTCCAAGAATAGAAAGCCACCCAATACCATTATCCGTATAAGGCGAATCTCCCCATTTTTCAATGCCAGCTGCTTGAGATGCCATTAGATAGGTTTGGGAGTAAAGCCCCAAATTACCTTCCATGCGCATGTTGTTATTAAATGATTTCGCTTTATGATAGTTAAAACCGAAATTCACAAAACGCAGCGGAGTTTCATTACCAATCTTCGAAGAAAATACAAATCCGATGTTATTAAAATCTCCTTTAGTTAAATCGGAATTAAACTTTTTCCCCAAATACTGGCTTTCATTCCCATAAAGAGAAAGCCCAAATGAAGTCATTACATCATTACTGCGATAAAGGCCAATACCTGCCGGATTAGTCCCCATCGTAGATATGTCTCCTCCAAGAGCTCCCATAGCTCCACCCATACCCACAAATCGAGCTGTGCCATTCAAATCTTTTCCTGTTAGTTTGGCACCGTCATATATCGTTTGTGCCATTCCCCAAGGCGCTATCATTAGCATCCCCAGAGCAGTTAAAACACTTATCTTTTTCATTCCTGTCAAAACCATTTAATTAATACTTATCTTCTGGCACTGCTACTACGAGAGGAACCTCCACCTGATGATGATCTAGAAGAAGAACCACCGCTCGAATAACTACCCCGAGAGCTACTGCCACCTGACGAAGCTGGAGAATAACTACGTGAAGAAGAACGAGAAGTACCATAGGAAGAAGAACGGGTATTACTATTACTTGCTGGAGAATAACTACGCGGTGCTTCTGAACTTCCACGACTATAAGTTGATCTTGCACTACTGCTTCTAGTAGTGGTTCCAGACGAACGCGAATAACCAGAAGAACCAGTCGAACGGGAAGATGAAGAACTTCCGCTACTTCTAGTACTACTTGGACGAGAATAAGTAGCACTGCTACGACTACTTGAGCCACTGCGTTCACCTGAAGTCCGTGTACCCACTACACGTCTGGAAGTAGTTCCCCTACTATAAGTAGAACCAGAAGAACGAACAGAACTACCTTCTGAACGAACTGCAGAGCCTCCCCGAACAGAAGAGCCACTGGAACGAACGGCACTCGAACCATAACGACGAATAGTAGAAGGATTCCTGTAACTGCTTTGTCCGGAAGAACGACGATTGGTATAGGTAGGACCTGTCCAACGACCGCTTCCACCTCCGCCCCAGCCCCAGCTAGGACCACCATGCCAGTGGTGATGATGTCCCCAATATCCGCCGCCATACCAGCCACCCCAGTAGCCTCCGCCCCAATAACCGGGGTAATATCCCCAAGAGTAATAAGGACGATTCCATCCCCAGCCATAGTTCCATCCCCAACCGTAGGAGTTGTAACGCCAATCCCACCAAAGCGGATTACTAAATGTCGGGAAAGCATAAGCGTACATGCCATCGGTATATACATTCCAGTTCCATGAATTAGGTCCGTAAACTACGTCCCAATAGAGTGGGCTGCTAATGCTGATAGCAAAACGTGGATTACGGAAACGGATAATACGTTCAGCATATTCATAGTCCTCTTGCGAACCATCAAATTCACCGGTTACCCATTCTCCTTCCAAGTCTGGCTGAGCTTTCTCTTTTATATATAAGGTATCGTTTTCCATTACGAATTCATTCTCACGAGCGTCATAACGGCGGTTATATTCATCCACATCCCGTGTTTTTCCCTTGCGGTCCTGAACTACAACGGTAGTGCCCGGTGATGTATAGATGTTGGTCGTGACTTGTCTTTTCGGTTCCTTCTTTTCCGGAGTCGTTTCTTTCTTCTCCTTTTTGTCTTTAGAAGGTACGAAATAAAGGTCGTCATCAACGCTTTGTGCCATCAAGCCTATAGGGAGGCATAAAGCAATTAGCAAGAAATAAACAATCTTTTTCATATCATCTCGGTTTATGTAATTACTTAAACTTATTCACATTACAAAGATAAGGAAGAGATTCGCCACTCTAGGGAGATTTTCCCCAAAGGATAATAGGGAAATCCCTATTTCTAACTATCTTTGCAAAAGATTCACCAAATTAAAAACAACTATGAAGTATTTTGAGTTCACATTCCGCACCCAGCCTTGTACCGAAACCGTCAATGACGTACTGGCTGCCATACTGGGTGAAGTCGGATTTGAAAGTTTTGTTGAAAGCGAAGGCGGACTGACTGCATACATACAACAGGCATTATGCGATGAAAATACAATAAAAAATGCAATAACCGAATTTCCTCTGCCCGATACGGAGATCACTTATACATACGTTGAAGCGGAAGACAAAGACTGGAACGAAGAATGGGAAAAAAATTTCTTTCAGCCGATTGTGATCGATAACCGATGTGTTATCCATAGTACCTTCCATAAAGATGTACCCCAGGCAACTTATGATATCGTTATCAATCCGCAAATGGCTTTCGGTACGGGCCACCACGAAACTACCAGTCTCATCATCGGTGAACTGTTGGACAGTGACCTGCAAGGAAAGTCTTTACTCGATATGGGGTGCGGTACTTCTATCCTTGCCATTCTTGCCCGCATGCGTGGTGCTGCACCTTGCACCGCTATCGATATTGATGAATGGTGTGTACGCAATTCCCTTGAAAATATAGAACTGAACCATGTAGACAAAATCGCCGTGTCACAAGGGGATGCATCTTCCTTGAAAGATCTAGGTCCGTTTGATGTGATTATTGCCAACATCAACTGTAATATTCTGCTAAATGACATGAAACAATATGTGCGCTGCATGCATCCGGGCTCAGAACTGTATATGAGCGGCTTTTATGTAGATGACATTCCATTGATTCAGGCAGAAGCTGAACGTAATGGATTGCAATTTGTACACCATCAGGAGAAAAATCGTTGGGCAGCAGTAAAGTTCAAACTTTAGCACTTACTCATCCAGTAGCGCAGCCCTTTATTTGTGTAATTTGCGTAATTTGTGTTCTACTATGAAGCACCGTCTGATTCATATCTACACAATCAAACAACAGACAAGGAAGCATTTGACTTTGCCCTACTCTTTTTACAGCTTCATAGTAAGTCCTATTGGGTGTTAACCTTGGTCAACAGGCCTGTCAACCTTGCTTGATCGGCCTGTCAACCTTGGTTAACAGGCCGTTCAAGCAAGGTTGACATCCAATTATTCCTAAGAGTGAACAGGATGTTCCTTAAGAGAAAACAGAATCATACCTTATGTAAAACCCGTTAATACCTTATGATTAAAACAAACAACTATGGCAATCTTATCGTTTACACGGGGAAAAAAGGCTAAAAAACATCAGATATAAAAAGAGAGAACTTTCAACCAAATTATTTTTGTAAAGTGAGAGCCTGCAATTGTTCCAATGAGCCATTAAATACGTTCAAGTCAACTTCTTCCTTAATGCCCGGAACATTGCCTACATCAGTATGTTGCCAGAAGTGCCAGGGACCTTCGTACTTGACGGAATCTACGTAATAATGAGCAATCCAGTAGGGATACGTATTGAATACCGAATCATTAAGATAGCGGCTTTTAAATTTATAGGAAGTATAAAGAATAGGTTTCACACCATAATGCGACTCTACACGATCGAGCCAGGTTTTAACTGCAATCTTCAGATCATGGGGCGTACTTTTACCAATAGTTTCAACATCAAGTACGGGGGGCAGATCACCGGGAATAAGCTGAACCGTACGGATAAAGAAATCAGCTTGCTTATGGGGATCTGTTTTGGGAGAAAAGAAATGGTAAGCCCCACGGATAAAACCATAACGATGTGCCTGATCAAAATTGAACGGGAAAGTATCGTCAGCATGGTCACCACCCTCAGTGGCTTTCATAAAGACAAAATGGATAGGAAATTTGGTTGTTTTATTAGATGTCAGTTGTACCCAATCTATACTACCTTGATAATGGGAGATATCAATGCCATGCACTTCATAGTCACAGGGCATACAGACACCATATCCTTTCTGACCATAACAAGGCTTCCAGCGATAAGCATACGGGCGAATGAAAAACCAATAAAACCCGGCAGAAAACACAGCAATAATCCCAACAGCAAGTATAGTACGCAACCATGTGGGCATGATACGTTCTTTGCTCTTTTTCTTACCGCGGCGTGCAGCAGGTACAGCAGAACGGGAAGTTGGTTTTCGACGAGGTGTAGAATTAGTTTTAGTTGCCATGCATTAGTTAAAATAGAACGCAAATCACACAAATTACGCAAATAGATTATTCAAATTTGTGTAATTCATGTAATTTGCGTTCTTCTTATTCACTTTTCGTTAGCTTGCTGATTTATTTAGCTTGCTCTAACTGCAAAGTCTTTGTCGGCTGGTCACAAACTTCTGTAGGTCCGAAGTACTGAATCGGTCCCGGATATACATAGTCTGTAGTGATAGCCCACTGATCGCGCTGAGCAGCAAATGCCTTGAATGGAGCACCATCCAGTTTCACCAGAGCTTTCTGGATAACCGGTTTCATTTCACCGTGACGGCGTTCCATGTTCATCATCATCGTGATGGGCACACCACCTGCAATCCATTGGTCAGCAGGAGCTGTAGTGTTGCGTACAGAAGACATATAACCAGTCTTGCCGTTAGCAATCAGAGAAGCAGCTGTATAACCCAGTGAGTAGCAATAGTCAGCATCGTAGTTAGACGGAGCAGCGCAACGGCCTTCATAACCGAAGAAGTGGTGTTGAGAAGCGAACTTACCTACGAATTTACCTTCTTCTTTCCATGCAGCGAGCTTAGTAGCTACCATTTCCGACAACAGTTTTTCTGTTTCAATCAGAGATACCTGTACGTTTCCGTGCGGGTCGCGATCCAGCGTCAGCTGACGTGCAACGCCTTCGGGCAGGCTGGCATAGATAGCGGCATTTTCCGGAGACAGTTTGCGGATGATATAATCACGTTGGTGTGACTTCTTAATCTGAGAGAATTCCTCAGCATTGGCAGCAAGGAAGTC
>OGUQ01002595.1_pt1 | contig 12164 bp, 8 predicted proteins | sample 1574701 | NCBI WGS metagenome assembly OGUQ01 (sample SAMEA2582087, study PRJEB24529) | metagenome | biome: Human gut stool | place: China | collected 2011 | reverse complement strand
TGTCCGGTGGTCAGAAACAGCGTGTGGCAATCGTTCGTGCATTGTGTATGCATCCGGAGATTCTGCTGTTTGACGAAGTGACGGCAGCTCTGGATCCGGAGATGGTTCGGGAGGTGCTGGATGTGATATTGAATCCGGTAGTGAAAAAAAACCCCAAGGTAATTGTGACGCATGAGATGCAGTTTGCACGTGCTGTTGCAGACAGAGGGGTGTTTTTGGATGATGGTAAGATCATTGAAGAGGAACCGCCGGAGATATTTTTTAGAAATCCAAAAACAGAAAGAGCAAAACGATTTTTGAGTACATTTACATTTCACACAGTAAAACGTTAAATCAAGAGAAATTATAACAGATGGGAGATTATGATTATGAAAAAGCAGAAATTAAAAAAAGCAGCAGTACTTGCAGCGGTCGTATCCACAGTTTTTGCAGTGACAGCGTGCGGCAGCAAAGCGGAGGATTCTTCTTCAAAAGCAGAAAAATCAGATGCTGTTTACCGCACATTACAGGAAATAAAGGAAGATGGAACAATTAACATAGGCGTTTTTTCTGATAAAAATCCTTTTGGATATGTGGATGAGAATGGAACATATCAAGGTTATGATGTATATTTTGCGAACCGGATCGGGGAGGATCTCGGGGTAGATGTTAACTTTGTATCCACGGAAGCGGCAAATCGTATTGAGTATCTTCAGACGGGAAAAGTGGATCTGATTCTGGCAAACTTTACAGTAACAGATGAACGCAAAGAGGAAGTGGACTTCGCATTGCCATATATGAACGTAGCGCTGGGGGTTGTATCACCGGACAGTCATGTGATCAAGAGTCTGGATGATTGGGACAAGGGTGATCAGATGATCGTGATTTCCGGCACAACAGCAGAAACTTATCTGACAGAGAATTATCCGGATATTCCGTTACAGAAATATGACTCCTATGCAACCGCTAAGAATGCACTGGAAAACGGGAATGGAGCAGCATGGACAAATGATAATACAGAGGTTATCGCGTTTGCCCTGCAAAATAAGGGGTATACGGTCGGCATCTCTCAACTTGGAAATAAAGATACAATCGCACCAGCTGTCTCAAAAGGAAATGAAACGTTGTTAAACTGGATCAATGAGGAAATTCAATCTCTGAAAGAAGAGCAGTTCTTCCATAAAGATTATGATGAGACACTGGTAGCTACTTATGGAGAAGAGTACAAAGAAGAATTGGTTGTAGAAGGTGCAAAAATAAAATAGCTTTTAAAATGATGGCAGAAGCCTTACGCTCCTGCCATCATTTTGTTGTCTGCTTTTTTACAATATTTCCGGAAAACATTGTTCTGGAAGGCGGAATTTCTTTCTGAAATACCTGCATCATCTGTGACACGGCAGTGACGCACATATATTCTACCCGGTTGTCGATGGTTGTGATCTCTGGTGTACTGCAAGCGGCGAGTACGGAATTGTTGTATCCGGTCACCTGAAAATCCTCGGGAACTCGAAGGTGCTTTTTCAGTGCGTATTTTACAGCGCCTGTGGCGAGTTCGTCATCTGCAGCAAGGACACAGTCAAAAGAAATGCCGTCTGCATCGAGTTGTTCTAAGATAGAACATGCTTTGTGCAAGTCTCCCGGTGCGGAAAACGCATTTTTCTGAGATATGTCCAGTCCATGTTCCGCACACGAATCCAGGAATCCCTGGATTTTTTTCTGTCCGCTGTAATTGAGCGTTCGGTATAAATAAATCGGGGATTCAGATCCTCTGGCGAAGACCAGGTCTGTCATATCTTTCAATGCCATATAGTCATCGCAGAGAATGGAGTATATATTGTCTCCTTTTAATTCTCCGTTTAAGATAAAAACAGGGATTTTGGAAGCGGCCTCCAGAATATAGCGGTTTTCCTCCGGAGAGTTCTCGATAAAGTGAGAACCGATCAGAAGGACAGCGTCTACATTGCGGGACAAAAGCAGGTTCAAATAGCTCTGTTTCTCCAAAAGCTCATACCCTGTGCAGCAGAGCATGGATGCATAGGAATTCTTGCGAAGCTCCCGCTCCAGATAATAAATGGCCTGCGCCTGATAAACATCCGAGGAGTCGGAGCAGAGAATCCCTACAGTGTGCATAGAGTTTAAGCCGAGGCTTCTGGCAAATGCGTTCGGTGTATAGCTGTTTTCCTCCATGACAGCAAGGACTTTCTTTCGGGTTTTGTCACTGACCTTGTCACTTCCGTTTAAAACCCGCGAAACAGTGGCAATGGATACCCCTGCCTTTTGAGAAATATCATATATATTCATAACTGAATGCTCCTTAAAAATTTCAGAAACCAATCCAAAATGTAAGTACTAACACTAATTGCAAAGAAGGAGAGTGGTTTTCTACTATAATAGCATATGATTTTCGAAAATGGTATTGTATATTTTATATAAATCTGCAGGTGATTATTATATAAAATACATAATTGACAATTAAAAAACACAATGATAACATACGATTGATAAGGAAATAGAAATGTGAATAGGTGGAAATAAATAATGTAAGCTGTTACAATGTGTGGAAAATACATAAAGGAGATCAAAATGGAGTTAAACGTAATTTGGAAACATGCACGTACAGCGGCTCTGGAATGTTGTGAAGGAAGTGTTTACGAGATGGAAGAACCCTGTCGGATATCTTTAAATGGAGTGTTTTACAAAGAGAGCAGGCAGGTTGTGAATCTCCTGCAGGGTCTGGAGCCTGGCAAAGAGTATCATGTTTCTGTAGAAAGAGGGGAAGAAGCAGCTGAGATTATGTTCTGCACAGATACACAGGATTATACATTGAATGTGCGTGATTTTGGTGCAAAGGGAGATGGCGTACAGGACGATACGACATATATTCAGGCAGCGATCATGTCATGCCCGAGAAACAGTCGTGTGCTGATTCCGGAAGGAACGTATCGAGTGACCAGTCTGTTTCTGAAAGATCATCTCACAATGGAGCTGGCAAAAGGTGCAGTGCTTTCGGCATATACAGAGCGTGAGAGGTTTTCAATTCTAAGGGGAACTTACCAGAGTGAGGATCAGGAAAACGAATATATTCTCGGAACCTGGGAAGGAGAAGCCCAGAATATGTTTGCCGGAATCATGAATGGAATCGGCATAAAGGATGTGACGATTTGCGGAGAAGGTACAATTGATGGAAATGCTTCCTGGGAAAACTGGTGGCTGGATGCAAAAGAGGTTCGTGGTGCGGCAAGACCGCGTATGATCTTTTTGAATCGATGTGAGGATGTGACAATTACCGGAATCACAGTACAGAATAGTCCGAGTTGGAATATTCATCCGTATTTTTGCAGTCATCTGAAATTTATTGGAGTGACGGTGCTTGGACCAAAGGTTTCCCCGAACACAGATGGATTGAATCCGGAATCCTGCGACGATGTAGAAATCACAGGATGTTTGTTCTCTGTGGGCGATGACTGCATTGCCGTGAAGGCAGGTAAAATTTCCGTGGGAGCAAAATACAAAGTTCCTTCTTCCAATATCAGAATCCGCCAGTGCTGTATGCGGGATGGGCATGGTTCAATTACGTTGGGGAGTGAGATGGCGGCAGGAATCAAAAATTTGCAGGCAAGACAGTGTGTGTTTCTCAATACAGACCGGGGGCTTCGGATCAAGACAAGAAGAGGACGCGGTAAGGATGCTGTGATCGACGGTATTTTGTTTGAAGATATCAGGATGGATTCTGTGCTGACTCCGTTTGTGATCAACAGTTTCTATTTCTGCGATCCGGACGGACACAGCGAGTATGTACAGTGCAAGGAGCCGCTTGCGGTGGATGAGAGAACTCCACAGATCAAAGAATTGTGTTTTCGTAATATTCAGGCTAAAAACTGTCATGTGGCAGCTGCGTTTTTCTACGGTCTCCCGGAGCAGAAAATTGAGCGTGTGGAAATGAAGCACATTCAGGTCAGCTATGCAGAAGATGCAGCCAGTGGACAGCCGGCGATGATGGATGGAATTGATCAGAATATCTGTAAAATGGGAATTTTTGCGAGAAATATCAAAACTCTGGTACTGGAGGATATTCAGGTGGTAGGACAAGAGGGAGAGGTAATTTCTATGGATGGGATTGATTCTCTGGAATGGAGGAAATAAACGATGGATTATAGAATAACAGACTATGGTGCAGTCGCAGACGGCACAACAAACAACAGAGCAGCGATTCAGGCGGCAGTGGATGCCTGTACAGTGGCAGGAGGCGGACGTGTCATTGTCCCGATTGGTCAGTTTTTAAGTGGAACGATCGTATTGAAAAGTAATGTGACACTGTATCTTGAAAGGGGGGGGCAGAGCTGATCAGCAGTCTGCGCAATGTTGTCAAAATATGTTACTTTTCTATGTGGAATATATTGGAAAAAAATTCCGGAGCTGTCAGAGCATCTCTGGGAAAAGAATATGGAGCAGATTGCAGAAGGGTGGTTTTTAGATCTGCAGGAGTTTTTGGAGGTGTGGCCATCCGTAAAAGGCGGGGGAAATACAAAACGCCGCTGGCTGTATATGTATCCGGTCTTCTGGTTCGATGAGCCGAAATCCGTGGAGGTGTGGAAGCGGAAAAAAAACGCCGGAAGCACGGTGCGGACGAATTGCAGTTTTATATCCGTAGAAGGTAAGCTCCTATGTTGGTCATCACCAGTCGATTGTGCGGGAAGGTCTTCTCGTGGGGGATCGTTATCAGATGATTTCTCTGCATGAAAATCTGCTGTTCTCATATTTTGAGACACCGAGGGATCGGGAGCAGGTGAATATCAGCAGAAGACCAGAGCCTTCAGAAGCAACCAAAGAGTGGGAGGCAGTTGTTCCGGAAAGTCATTTTTACCATTTCCCGGAGGCAAATGGAGAAAATTTTCTGATCATTTTGACTGTTTTTTCTGTGGGATAAAGGTATACAGCAAAAACAGATTGTATTATACTGTACCTATTAAAAAGAAAGAGGACTGTATGATGCAGAAATTAGAATTATATATCCACATTCCGTTTTGCGTACAGAAATGTGCCTATTGCGACTTTTTGTCTGCACCGGCAAATGATGCAGCCAAAGCGGAGTATGTGGATGCATTAAAAAAAGAAATACAAAGATACCGCGAGGTTGCTTCATCTTACCAGGTATCTTCTGTTTTTGTGGGCGGAGGAACTCCGTCCATTTTGTCGTATGGGCAGATTGATGAGATTTTTAAAATGCTGAGACAGGTATTTACCATCGACAGGGATGCGGAGATTACAATCGAAGCAAATCCGGGAACTGTGACGGAAGAAAAACTAGAAGGATGGAAACAGGCGGGAATCAACAGGATCAGTTTCGGATTACAGTCTGTCAACAATGAGGAACTGAAAATGCTGGGACGAATCCATACGTATGAAGAATTTCGGGAATCCTATGACATGGCACGGCAGGCAGGATTTGATAATATCAACATTGATCTCATCTCAGCCATTCCCGGACAGACCGTAAAAAGCTGGGAGCACACCCTTCGTACGGTGGCAGAATTACATCCGGAGCATATTTCTGCGTACAGTCTGATCATTGAGGAAGGAACCCGATTTTATCAGTGGTATGGAAAAGGACAGACAGATCAGGAGAAATATCCGCCTCTTCCGGATGAAGATGCAGAGCGGCAGATGTATGAGCGGACAGAGGGAATTCTGGAAGAATATGGATTTCATCGCTATGAGATTTCCAATTATGCACGGGAAGGAAAAGAGTGCAGACACAATCTGGGGTATTGGAGCAGAGTAGAGTATTTAGGGATCGGTCTGGGAGCCTCGTCTTTTATTTCCAATACCAGATACCATCTTTGTACAGATATGATCTCTTATATAGAAAGAATAGGATCAGGAGAAGATCTGCGGGAAGAAATCGAAGTGCTGACAAAGGAAGATGCCATGGAAGAATTTATGTTTCTGGGACTTCGAAGAATGCAGGGAATCTCCGGAACCCAGTTTGAGAACTGTTTTGGAAATACGATAGAAGAAATCTACGGAGACGTGATTGAAAAACTGGAGCAGGAAAAAATGTTAGAAGTGAAAGAGGATAAAATCCGGCTGACAAAAAGAGGGATTGATGTCAGCAATTATGTGTTCTGCGAATTTCTGCTGTAGGAAAAGATTTTGAAGCTTTTAATAATTCAGAAACAAATATCAAACATTGGATAAACAAAAGAGTGCTATTCTCATACCATCAAACAAAGAAAGGCTGGTATGAGAATATGAAAGAAAAGAACAAGGCAGGCAGAGTGTCCAAAAAGACGATAGCTACAGTATTGATTGCAATGATTGGTACAGTTGGAATCGGGATGTGCATGAGTATTGCATGGAGTTATGCAGCACCAGAGATTGCAAAGGAGTTGTGGATTTACTTTGTCTCATTTAATTTATCAAATCTTTAAAATAAAAGAGTCAGAAACAGGTGCGTCAGAAGAAAAAATTGACCGCACCTTGTTTTTTGTTTACAATTTGTACATAATTCACAAACAAAACGAAAACAAAAATGTGTTAGGATCGTCCTGTATTTTAGGAAAATGGGAAGAGATACAAAAGGAGAAGATAAAAATGATTCGTATACTTGTAGTGGAAGATGATGAAAAATTAAATCAGATTGTATGTACCTATCTGAATGACAGTGGTTTTCAGGCGAAGGGGTGTCTGTCGGCAGCTGCGGCATATGAGGAAATGTATCATACGGTGTACCAGCTGATTATTTCTGATATTATGATGCCGGAGATTGACGGGTTTGAGTTTGCCGGGACAGTTCGCCGGATAAATGAGACGATTCCGATCCTGTTTATGTCGGCAAAAGATGATCTGCCTTCCAAGCGGAAAGGGTTTCAGCTCGGGATCGACGACTATATGGTAAAGCCGATAGAACTGGATGAACTGCTTCTTCGTGTAAGGGCATTGCTTCGCAGGGCAAATATAGAGATGGAAAGAAAAATTACGGTGGGAAATCTGATACTGGATGCGGATGCTATGAGTGCAGAAATTGACGGAGAAGAGATCAGTCTTACTACAAGAGAATTTAATATTATTTACAAGCTTTTGTCTTATCCGAAAAAAACGTTTTCCAGAGCGCAGCTCATGGACGAGTTCTGGGGTGTGGAGACAGATACCAGTCTGAGGGCTGTGGATGTTTATGTTACAAAACTCAGAGATAAACTGTCAGCCTGTGACGGATTTAAGATTGTGACAGTCCGCGGGCTTGGATACAAGGTGGTGCTGCAATGAAAGAACGAGAGGAACAAAGGGGAAAAGTAAAGCAAAGTTTATTTCCGGTTTCTTTATTTGGAATCTATATTGGGGTTCTGTTTCTGATGTCGGGGATACATACCGGACTGATCGTGTTTATGAATTCGGCAGGCTGGAATAAAGCGGTGATGACCGTGGTGCCGATGTGTTACTGGGGAATGGTTGCCATGGGACTGACGCTGTTTACCAGATGGAAGGTAAAAAGAACCTACGAAGAACCACTGTATAAAATGGCAGAGGCTACCAGAAAAGTGGCGAACGGAGATTTTTCCGTCTATGTACCTACATTTCATACAATGGAGAAACGGGATTATCTGGATGTCATGATTCTGGATTTTAATAAGATGGTGGAAGAACTAGGGAGCATTGAAACGCTGAAAACAGATTTTGTGTCAAATGTTTCTCATGAGATGAAAACACCGCTTTCTATTATTAAAAATTATGCGGAACTTTTGCAGAGGGATGCGTTGTCGGAGGAACAGCGCAGAGAATATGGGGAAGCCATTGAAAATACAGCAACGCGCCTGTCTGATCTGATCAGCAATATTTTAAAGCTGAATAAGCTGGAAAACCAGAAAATACAGCCGGAGGCAGAAGTGTATGATGTGTGCAGACAGTTATGTGACTGCATTCTGCAATATGAATCTGCCTGGGAGAAAAAAGAGATCGAGATGGAAGTAGAAATGGAGGATCGGGCAGAAATTTATGCGGATCAGGATCTGATGGAACTGGTGTGGAATAATCTGCTGTCTAATGCGGTCAAGTTTACCGAGCTGGGTGGTGTGATCACGGTTCGTCAGCTGTCGGATGAGCAGGGGGTGACAATCTCTGTATCGGATACCGGCTGTGGTATGAGCAAAAATACCATGAAACATATATTTGATAAATTTTATCAGGGAGACACGTCTCATTCCAAAGAGGGAAACGGACTGGGGATGGCAATGGTAAAACGGGTGCTGGAGCTTATGGATGGGGAGATTCAGGTCTTAAGCGAAGAAAAACAGGGCAGTACGTTTATTGTGACACTGCCCATGGCGGGAAAGGAGTTTGGTCAGTTATGAAAAAGACAGAAAAGCCACAGAGAAATTTTGTGGCATATGAATATAAAGAAGTGAGTGCAAACAGCAGTCAGGCCTCCTTTTTGTTAGATGGATATGAGAATTTTGGGTGGGAACCGGATGACAATCTGCCGCAGAGCAGCCAGAGTCGTCATCCGGGGGCGGAGAAGATGATGACTCTGCGATTGAAACGTGATCGGAAAATTGTAAATAAAACGGAGCTTACAAGGCTGCAGCGAAACTTTGAAGCCTGTGTCCGGGAAATTCAGTCGCTGGAAAACAGTAAGACATCGAAAGCGACAATATGGGCGCTGGCAGCAGGAGTGATCGGAACTGCTTTTATTGCATGTTCTACGTTTGCGGTGACAGCAGTTCCGCCGAAAATCCTTTTGTGTATTATTTTTGCGATTCCCGGATTTCTGGGATGGATCCTGCCGTATTTCCTTTATAAGAAAATTGTGAGAAACCAGACGGAAAAACTGACGCCGATGATCGAAGCGAAGTATGATGAGATTTATGAGATTTGCGAAAAAGGAAATAAGCTGTTGTATTAGAAGTGAAAAAAGTACAGGGTTATAAATTGGAAACAAGGGGAAATATAAAAAGTATAAAGAATATATAAACATGGTTGACAAATACAGACCATGGTGCTATCTTAATATACGGAAGGTGTTAGCACTCAAAACAAAGGAGTGCTAATAAGAAAAACCTCAGGTGAGAGAAAGGAAGGTCTGATGGGATTGAATACAGAACTTGGCGAGCGTAAGCTCACGATTTTAAAAGCGATTATCCAAAACTATCTGGAGACCGGAGAGCCTGTTGGTTCCCGAACACTTTCCAAATACACGGATTTGAATTTGAGTTCTGCGACGATACGCAACGAGATGGCTGATCTGGAGGATCTGGGATACATTTTCCAGCCGCACACTTCGGCAGGAAGGATTCCTTCCGACAAAGGCTACCGCTTATATGTGGATATGCTGATGGAGGAGAAGGAGCACGAGATTACAGAGTTGCGTAACACGATGCTTGAAAAATCCGATAAAGTGGATCAGGTGCTGAAGCAGGCTGCGAAAGTGCTTGCTGTGAATACCAATTATGCAACGATGGTTTCCGCTCCTGTGAACAGCCGGAACACATTGAAGTTCATTCAGCTTTCACAGGTGGATCAGGAACAGATTGTGGCAGTGATCGTGATGAATGGAAACGTGATCAAGAACAAGATCATACAGGTTGGTGAGGTGCTTGCCAGTGAGACGCTTCTGAAGCTGAATATGCTTTTGAATACAACACTCAACGGCATGTCGATCGAACAGATCAATCTTGGTCTGATCGCACGATTGAAGGAGCAGGCAGGAATCCACAGCCGGGTGATCAGTGATGTGCTGGATGCCGTGGCGGAGATTATTCATGTAGATGATGATATGGAGATCTACACGAGTGGTGCGACGAACATTTTCAAATATCCGGAGCTGAGCGATAAGCAGAGTGCTCAGGAGATTATCAGTGCATTTGAAGAGAAGCAGCAGCTGGCGGATCTGGTGACAGAGACACTGGCAAGTGAAGAAAATCACGGGATTCAGGTCTACATTGGGGATGAGACTCCGGTCAAGACAATGAAAGACTGCAGCGTCGTAACAGCAACCTACGAATTGGGAGAAGGCATGAAAGGTACGATCGGTATCATCGGTCCCAAGCGTATGGATTACGAACATGTCATGAAGACGCTGAAAACTCTGCAGAGCGAGTTGGATGCAATTTATTATAAAGACCCGGAAGAATAGGAAGGTGATTGCTGGTGGCAGAGAATATGAGTAAAGAAGAGATGGTCAAAGAAGCGGTGGAAGAAGCAAAAGCCAAAGCTTACAAAGAGGCCGAAGAACAGGACACAGAAGAGACTGTGGAAGAAGCAGCTGAAGAGGCTGCAGAGCCAACAGAAGAAACGGAGGGTTCTGAAGAGGGATCCGGTTTCATGAAGAAGTTTGGCAGAAAGAATAAAAAAGATAAAAAAGACGAGAAAATTGAGGAACTGACTGACAGACTCACTCGTCAGATGGCAGAGTTTGATAACTTCCGCAAGCGTACAGAAAAAGAAAAATCTCAGATGTACGAAATCGGTGCGAAAGATATCATAGAAAAGATTCTTCCGGTTGTGGATAACTTCGAAAGAGGAATCGCAGCTGTACCGGAGGAAGAAAAGTCCAACCCGTTTGCAGAAGGAATGGAGAAGATTTACAAACAGCTGATGACTACACTCGAAGAGATTGGCGTAAAACCGATTGAAGCGGTTGGCCAGGAATTTGATCCGGATTTTCACAATGCAGTGATGCATGTAGAAGATGAAGAAGTTGGAGAGAATATCATTACAGAAGAATTCCAGAAGGGTTATCTGTACAGAGACAGTGTAGTAAGACATAGTATGGTAAAAGTGGCAAACTAATAAGGAGGAAATAATCATGGGAAAAATCATTGGTATTGATTTAGGAACAACAAACAGCTGTGTAGCTGTTATGGAAGGTGGACAGCCAACAGTTATCGCCAACACAGAAGGAGCAAGAACAACACCATCTGTAGTTGCATTTACAAAAACAGGAGAACGTCTGGTAGGAGAGCCTGCAAAACGTCAGGCAGTTACCAATGCAGACAAGACAATCTCTTCTATCAAAAGAGAGATGGGTACAGATTATAAAGTAGCGATCGATGATAAAAAATATTCTCCACAGGAGATTTCTGCAATGATCCTTCAGAAACTGAAAGCAGACGCAGAAGGATATCTTGGAGAGAAAGTAACAGAAGCAGTTATTACAGTGCCGGCTTATTTCAACGATGCACAGCGTCAGGCAACAAAGGATGCAGGTAAGATCGCAGGTCTGGATGTAAAACGTATCATCAACGAGCCAACAGCAGCAGCACTTGCTTATGGACTTGACAACGAAAAAGAGCAGAAGATCATGGTATATGACCTTGGTGGTGGTACATTCGACGTTTCCATCATTGAGATCGGAGACGGAGTTATTGAAGTATTATCTACAGCAGGTAACAACAGACTTGGTGGAGATGACTTTGACCAGAAGATCACAGACTATATGCTGGCTGATTTCAAGGCAAAAGAAGGAGTAGACTTGTCAACAGACAAGATGGCTCTTCAGAGACTGAAAGAAGCAGCAGAGAAAGCGAAAAAAGAACTTTCTTCTGCAACAACAACAAACATCAACCTTCCGTTCATCACAGCAACAGCTGAAGGACCGAAGCATTTTGATATGAACCTGACAAGAGCAAAATTTGACGAGCTGACACATGATCTTGTTGAAAAAACAGCAGAGCCAGTAACACGTGCGCTTTCTGATGCAGGAATCACAGCAGCAGAATTAGGTCAGGTACTTCTTGTAGGTGGTTCTACACGTATTCCGGCAGTACAGGAAGAAGTAAAACGCCTCACAGGAAAAGAGCCTAGCAAATCCTTGAACCCGGATGAATGTGTTGCTTTAGGAGCATCTGTTCAGGGTGGTAAACTTGCAGGAGATGCAGGTGCAGGAGATATCCTTCTTCTGGACGTAACTCCACTGTCACTGTCTATCGAGACAATGGGAGGAGTTGCTACAAGACTGATCGAGAGAAATACAACAATTCCTACAAAGAAGAGCCAGATCTTCTCTACAGCAGCAGATAATCAGACAGCAGTTGATATCAACGTTGTACAGGGAGAAAGACAATTCGCAAGAGACAACAAGTCCCTCGGACAGTTCAGACTGGATGGAATTCCTCCGGCTCCACGTGGAATCCCGCAGATCGAGGTTACATTCGATATCGACGCAAATGGTATCGTAAATGTATCTGCAA
>OGUQ01002563.1_pt1 | contig 12302 bp, 19 predicted proteins | sample 1574701 | NCBI WGS metagenome assembly OGUQ01 (sample SAMEA2582087, study PRJEB24529) | metagenome | biome: Human gut stool | place: China | collected 2011 | reverse complement strand
GCTTTCTATATACACACTCATGTAATTTATAGCATCTGACAATAAAATAGCCAACAATTCATCTTGTGAATCATCGGCTTGCAAACCTAATTTTATTTTTATCTTAGAAATATCCATTTAAATTACCTATTAAACAGCTGATTTTTTAACGCATATTTGTATCGCATCAACTCTTTTGTTTAAGATAAATACATCTTCGAATGATTCTTCAAAGTATACATATTTACCTTGTGATAATGCACTTGGTGGTTGAAGTTGTGCGAATGAATAAGAAACTATAGGTAATATAGCACTTGGATGCAATAATATCATTGCTATATCTTTAGCAGTTGATTTAGCTACAAATCCTCCATCAGTTTGTCCAGATGTTTTACCATCATTAAATGTATATTCTGTTTTAAAAAGAGCTGTTGGTACAGAAACTATATCAACTTCTTCTATTCTTGATACATTTCTAGCTAGTTTTTTATCTCCGTTGTTTCTAACTATAGCTATAGCATTGTCAATTAAAGTTTTTGTATATGTATCGCAATATAAAACCCTTCCACTTACTGGCACTAATGCTTCATCCATAGCATCCATCATAGCATCAAATTTAGTCAATACTGTATTTGCTGTTAAATCAGCAGTTTCAGCAGTTATTGCTTTTTGTGCATTTCTTAAACTATATATAGTAGAGAACATCATTGCATCTAACTCAGGAAACTTTTTAGTTTCATTCATTACTTTTGTAATGTTGCTTATAGATGCTACCATATTAGTTTGATTTACATCTTGTGGATGTACTAATGTTTGCCAAATTCTATGGTTTTTAAGTGTTTTAGTTTCCCAATCATTTGAGAAGTTTTGAGAGAAATCACCTATTTTAGTTCTATCTCCGTCAACTCTACCTCCAGTAGATAAAAGTGGTATTTTTACAGACTTTGCATCTACTACTTTGTATTTTCTTGTATTTTCGTTGCTCCATAATGCTCCCGAATATAGGACATATGGATAAGCATTTGCTAGCTCTCTGCTATAAGCTTCTGCGTAATTTACTGTCATTTACATCATCCTTTCTATTATTTTCTAGGTCTTACCCCTGTGAAGTTAAACCCGAATACATCGCCCCCAGTTTGTTCAGCTGGTTTTACTGGTTTACTTCCTCTTAATCTATCTTCAACTGCTTTTTTAACAGCATTTTGGAAGGCTTTTTCAACTGCTTCTATTGAAGCATTGCAAGTTTCTGCATCTGAAAAGTTAAGAGCATCAATTAACTCTTTCGGTAAATTCTTTTCTGCTAATGTTTCATAAGCTTGAGCTTTTAACTCTCTAGTAGTTATGTCTTTTTCCCTTTTGTCTAGCTCTTTTGACCTTTTATCTTGCTCGTATTTAGCTTTTTCATCAGCATTCATTTTTTTAAGTTTTTCAGCTTCTGTTATTTTTTCTTGTTGTTGTGTTTCCCACTCAGTTTGAGCAGTTTGTAAAGCTTGTTTTAATCTTTTATCAAACTCAGCTTTATAATCTTTATTTTGGCCTAATACATCGTCAAATGAAGGTGTATTATTTTCTGTTGCTCCTGCATTAGAGCCTTCACCAGCTCCAGTATCAGTGTTTGTTCCACCATCTGTTTGATTTGGTGTTCCACCTCCAGCATCAGCCATTAACTGTAAATTCATTTTTAAACCTTTTGACATAGTTACCTCCTACAATTCTATATTTTCTATTTCTGCTCGTGCTTCTAATATATCTCTATAAAATTTCATATATATTAATTGTGCACATAATATTTCGTATGAACAATTTGGAGTAAATTCCAAAGTTCCTTCTTTATAACCTTTTAACATTCTTTGTAATCCAGCTATTCTATTATCTAGTTGATAATATTCAGCTTTAAATCTGTCTTTAAAATCTGCTCCTAACATTAAATCTACTGTATTTTTTAATTCCATTTATTTACCTCCTATATAACCTTAGTAAACTTTTGCATTATATTATCGTGAGTATTTTTATCTAGTTTGAAATTCGATTGTTTATTCTCATTAATAACAATATCAAAACCTATTTGTTCAGATAAATCAGATAGATATTCATCTCTTATGTTTTTATCTATTCTTTCATCTAGAGCAACTTGTTTTAACATTCGTATAATACTTTTAACTATATCTGTTTCCGTAAGCTTTACAGTAATTTTTAATCCTTTATTTTCAGCATGATATCCATTAGGTAAATTCATTAATAGTCACCTTCCTTATAATCAGTTACAGGAACTACCGTACAGCGAGGTTCGACAGAAACAATGAAATGGTGGAACATTACTACCATAACTTATTTCTTCGATTTTAACCACCTCCCTATCCATGCTTTCACAGTCAGCACATGTTCTTTCATCATAAGCAACACATATCTCTAAGGCCTTTACTCCATTGTCTTTATATCCATCAACATGGCCTTTGGTCATAAAAAAATTGGTCTCAGTTCGTATAAGCCTTTCAGCTTGATACTTACTAACACCTTCTAATTTTCTTAGCTCCTGTCCCATTTTCTGTACTGATTTACCTTGTATTAATCCTTTTGTTAGTGTTTCCTTTATGTTATTCATTGTAGCTGTCTTATTGCTCCATATACGGCTTGAAAACTGTCTACCACTCCAAGGATAACTTATTGCATCTTTGATAGCTCTTTTAGGTAACACTTTATTTGTTACTTCAGCATCAGCTAAAGCTTCTTTGTATGACCTTTTATACATTCCTGTTAGATGCTCTGTCATATTCATTTGTACATTATGACTATTTTTTATAAGTTCTATATCTATTCCATCAAGTAAACTTTGTAATCTTGTTACTTTGCCTCTAGCACTCATTATTTTCCATTGTGCTAACACTTCTTCACTTTTAGTAGCTTGATATAGTTGTTTTAATTCTTGGACTTTACGACCATACTCTCGCATTTCTACTGGAGTTAATAGCTTAGTTGCTTCTACATAAGTTAAATTGTTTTCTATTGCATATTTATTATAGAAGCTATCTAACTCCTTTGATATTTGCATATAAGAATCGTGATATGCATCAGCTAATTTCTTTACTGCCTTGTCCTCAGATAACTTACTTTTCTTGTCTCTATCTAACATTCTTTGATGCCAGTAATCACGATTTTTCATTCCTAAGTAATACTTTGCTCTTCTAGCCATTAAAAATAAACTCCAAAGCTAAAATCATAATAAAGCATGCATAAATAGCACTTATGAAACTTTCCACTCTTCCTCTTGTAGTTTTACGAGTAAATATGTTTATAAAGCTACTGAACCATACTAACCCACTAGTTATCAGCACTATCCATGCTATTATCGTTATTAGCATTTTTATCATCCTCCTTTGGATCACTTATATTGCTATCAGCATACATATCAAACTTTTTCATTTGTTCCTCTTGCTCTTTATCTATCAATTCTAATTCTTGCTTAGGATTTTCAATAAAATCTAACTGAGCTAATAATGTTTCTCTTGAAACTATTCCTGATAATTGAGAAACCATTTGTGCTTGTTCTAATGTATTGGTTGGTAATGCTCTAGTAAATGTTATCTTGATTGTTCTGTAATCAATACTTGTCCCTTTTACACTTAAAATAGTGCATATAAGCTCCAGCATTCTTTGGATTGACTTTTTCCATTTACTCTCTTTCTTGGCCATATCTTTTTCAAGTGCGAATAACTTATATTTAAGCGATACTCCACTAACATTGCCAGCAAACTTTTCATCTGTTAGGTTAGGTGTTTTAGTGACTTTATGATAATCATTAACTAATCTATTAAGCAAGTTTTGAGTATAATCATCATCTACTGTTTTTGTAATAAATTCAGCATCGCCATCATCTTCAACTAACATAACACGATTTTCTTTCATATCTTTAATATCTTCTTTAGTTGTTCCAGCTAGATTTTTCAATAGCAAGTAAGCATTGTCAAAGTACTCTATCTCATTAACACTTGAAGATATAACAGATTCTATTGCATCTACTAAACTTATCGCATCTTCATAACAGCCTTTTCGGTTTTCATTTTCTACAAATTCAATAACAGGAATGCCATCAAAGTAGTTTTCTTCTATATCAACTAACTCTGGCGCTCCTACTTTGCCGTTATAATATTCAATCATATCTTTGTTGTAGACTGTCATATAAACCTTTTGCTCATTATCAGATACATCAGTATAGTAATAATACCTTACAGCTCCTACAATATTCTTTTCTAAGCTATTGTCATAAACAATAATCATATTATCAGGAGTTTCTGTAGCAAATCTTATATTTGCATCTTTATCAATGTATAAAATTAAAAAAGCATGGCCGTATATACTAGTTAATCGGTCAAGCTCTGTGTTTACATCTTGAAAATCATTGTAATCAAGGATATTATTTATTGTTTCTGTTACATTATCATCTTCACTAGAAAAAGTAAGAGGCTCTCCACTAAAATAACCAGTTCTTATATCTGTTGTGAAGCTAGGTAGGTTTACGACTATTTTATTATTAGGTTTTTTAGGATCTTCCATTGTCCTATTTAAAATTTCGTGATAACCTTCATAATATTTCAAGTTTCTATAATATTTTTCAGATTTAAACCACTGGTGCTCATTTAATATATTTTGCACATTATCAAGCTCCAGTCTTTCTTTATCCGTAATAAATATAGGTCTTTTTACTTCTTCAAATCCTGGTATTAATATCAATTTCTCACCTCCTATATTCCTAAATCAAGTTTTTTAGACTTGATTTTATTTTGTCTAATTTCATCTTCCATAGCATATCTTGCTGCATCTATTGTATGATTGTTTTTATCTGGATACTCACCTTTAAAGTTTCCATCTTTATCTTTTTCAGTTTCGTATCCTAAAAACTCTCTAGCCGTATTAGGGCATCTATCGCTATCTATTATTATTTCTTCTATTTCTTCTGATAAAAACTTGATTCCATAGTCTACACTATCAGGACCTTTTTTAGCTCCTCTTACTTTTAGGCCTAAGTCCTTTAAATCTTTTATAGATTTAGGTTCAGCACTATCAGCAATAATAGTTTTAGAGTTTGGATCTAGTTGTTTTATTTTTTCAGCTGCTTTTGAGTTAGATAATCTAGTTTGATATATTTCTTTAAATATATATAATTTTTTCCTTGTTTTATCATAATGCATAACAATATAAGCAAATGGGTCTTGAGCGTAACCCCAGTCAAGTCCTCTTTTTATTCTGTCAAAGTTATTTATCTCTTCATCAGTTATTTTTCTTATCGTTACGTTTAAGAATACTTCTCCACCTGTACCAGTAACAGCACCTAAATAATCATGTTCATATTTAGTTATATTTACTTTTTTAAGGTGTTCAGCTTCTATTATGAATTGTTCTCCTAACCAATCTTTTGGAACACTCCTGTAATCGCTATGATGTACATATTTATCTGTTCTTTCGTCTAATACTTCCATGTTTGCCCAGTTTCTTTGAGATTCTGGAGGGTTAAAAGAATAAAATACAAAGAATTTAGGTCCACCACGCATAAGAGATTGATTTATATTTCTTATCTTATCGTAGTTTTCAAATTCGTCTACTTCTTCAAACCATATATATTTTATATATCCTTTTGATACTTTTATAGATTTAACCTTTTTAGGATTGTCAGCACCTCTAAAAAGTATTTCTTGGCCTGTAGGTATATAAGTTAGCTTTAATGGAGAGTAACTTATTTTCCATTTACTTGTAACACCAAGTTTTTCTATGGACCATAAAATCTGTTCAAATACTGAACTTCTTAGAACATCTTTTACTCGCCTAAAAATAACAGCATTTGAATATATTCCTTTTTCAGCATCTTTCATCATATTAAGAGGTATTTCCGTACCTATAAATGATGACTTAGTACTACCACGGCCACCTTTAAACCAGTAATGAGTATGTTTACCTTGTTTTATGTCGTGATGTACTTTATAGAAGCTTGGGGCGATTAATTCTGTCAGTTTCATTCTTCATCAGGGATATCATCAACTATTTTAACTCCCATATCTCCATTGATTTCTATCTTGTCTTTGAACATTCCTAAGTGTCTACCTAGTAAATCTAATGCTCTTAATTTGTCATATAATTTTACTTCTCTTTCTGTAGCATTCCCATATTCTCCAGGCATTTCTTTTACTTTTATAGATGCAATAGCAGCTAAATTTTCTTCACTTGTCATTTTTACAGTTGCATCTCTGAAATTTATAACATCATTTGGATTAACAAATGCTATCTTTGCTAATTCCCTTAAAACTCTATCTTGATTAATACCTGTCCTTCGACTTCTTTCTGCTATAGCTCTATCTATTTCATTTCTAGTTTTTTCTAGTAGTTCATGTCCTATTTTACCTGCATTTTTAGGACTGTATCCAGCACGAATTGCTGCTTGAGTAGCATTAAGGTCTATTAAGTATTCTTCTACAAACTTATTTTGTTTAGCTGTCAATTTCGCCATTAATACCACTCCTTTCTAATTCTAATAATTTATTTCTATATCTATTGTCATTCGTTAATCTAATAAGACTTTCTATATCTCTTTTACTTAGCTTATCGTCTATCTCTCTTTTTATAGCCATAATAACCAGCATCTTAGCTTTATAAAAATTATTTACATGAGTATGTCCGTTTTCAAATTCCTTGTTTGTGTTATGGATAACATATCCATAATCACATCTATAGATTGAATACTCTTTTCTCTGAAATATTTTTCTACTCATTTTTAGATCAACTCTTTTCTCGCAAAATAAAAGGAGCCCTTTGTGGGCTCTTTTGCACTTAAAACTAATAAAATTGAGTATGAGTTAAATTACGATTAATTTATGCTACATGATAGTAGTTGCATTAATGTTTAGCAAGTTGCAGGATTCGAACCTGTATCACATGGGGGAGTGATTTCCATTACTTGCACGTTGCTGAGGTTTTACCCCCAGCCATTTCCTGTCATAACTAAGTTGTTAATTATATATACTTAATACTTAAGGAGGATGCATAACTATGCATCAAAGAAAAAACCAATGTTTTAAACTGTAGCAATTATACTAGTCAAATAGGTTACCAGGCTATCTGACATTCAATAAGAGTTCGTAAAGAAACAACCTTTATATTTTCCTATAATACAAATATACTATAGTTTTCTGTCTAAAAAAGGAACTTTTACGGAAATTATGAGGTAACTTTACGGAACTTTTACGGAAATTATATAAGTGATTTTATTTTATTTATTATGTCATTCCTCATAACTCTACATTTTTTATCTGAGTAACCTATTTCTTCCCCTACATCTAACCAGCTTGGTGCTTTTTTTCTGTTAGAGAAGTATCTAAAACTAACAAGTCTTTTCTCTTCTTCTTTTAACAATTCTAATGCATTTTCTATTTTTCTAATTTGTCTCTCTTTTTTATGTATCTTATTTTCTATTTCTATTATCTGTCTCTCTTTTGCAAGTACTTCATTTTCAACTGTATTACTTATGTTATTTGTTTGTCCTGTTCTTTCGTCAGCATAGCTAATAGCTTTGCATCCCTTATAATCTATTTCCATATACTCTAAATCTATTTTTAAACTATTTAGCTCTATTTTCATAGAGTTGTAATTATATAATTTTCCTTCTGCGTCTGAAAATATTTTATCTTTTTCTATTGTTTTACTAGCCATGCTCCCACACTCCTGTTATAATAATATTGTCAATATTTGTGGGAATGTGAAAGCATTCCTTTTTTTATGTCAATTATTTGTATTTTCTCCTTTTATAATCCAATCTTCTGGAACTTCCTTTTGAGTGCAATCTCCTAATATTTCATATATAGGGCAATTCCCAAATTCTCGCATATTATCGCATTCCTTACTTGATACAGATTCGCAAGTTTCTTTAATTAATTTAAGTGCTTTTATTAGCTCTTTTCTATCTTTCATTATTTCACCTCCAATAACTCTTTATTTTCATACACATTACCTATAATTTTATTTTCTGCAGTAGAGAATATAGAAATAAGTCTAACGTTATATCCTTCTTTTGATTGTATATACCAACTTGTTTTGTGATATATAACTGCTCCAATTATATGATTTAATCCTCTAGTTGTTTCTACTATATCTCCTTCATATATTTCCACTCCGTTTTTATCCTTTAGTCCTGTGTATTCTCCGATGCTTTCTTTATAAACAAAATCTCCAATTCCCATATCATCGCTTATCCCATGTTTATTATTATATTTTGATAAGTAACCATATTTCCATTTGTTTTCTTTTATACTATATCCTCTGAACTTAACCTCTCTATTCATATCGTCCCTCCAATTCCTTTTCGGCTAATTTAATAGCCTCAATAGGTTTATATCCCTTTTCTATGTATTTCTTAGCCAGTTCGACTAATTCTTTGTATCTTGCTAATATCAATCAATCACCTCCTAATACTTAACTCCTATATAATCTAATACTTCACCTAACTTTAATTTGTTAATGCAATAGTTATATTGCTTTGTATGTGTTTTCTTCATTCTTTCAAATCTGTTAGGTGATTTTTCTAGATGAGAGCCTAGCATGCAAAACATGCATCCAATTCTATGTTCTCCTGTAAGCTCTAGTTCGGAGTAATTTTTATTATCTATTGTTATTTGCCCTTCTATTTGCCCTTTTTCTTTGATTTCTCCATATATAGAGCAAATTTTTAAGTTATTTTGTTTTATATATTGCAAAATATCCTGTTCCGTCCAAAATCCTAATGGTTTACAAACTCCTTTTTTAAAGTTATTACAGCCTGTTTTTAAATACGCCTCTTGTCTTATTCCTCCTTCGTCAGCTAGTATTCCTGTTATCGGTTTTTTACCAGTTATTCTTTCAAACTCCTTAAAAGGTTTCTTTTTTAATTCATCGCAACATTGATCACTTATTTTAAAAGGTGCATCTAATAAGAATTCCCATTTACCTTTATTAAATTTAGATCCTTTTTCTAAGCCTTTTATTTGTCTAACTCTTAATGTTTCTTTTCCTTCGGCTATATTTTTTCTGGCCAGCCTAACACAATTACTAACTGATTTAGATATGACTGGATAACCCTTTTCATTTATGACCTGTTTAAAAGTCATTTTAGGTTTAATTATAGTTACATTATCAAATGTCTTTACAAATTTAACTATCTCAGGAAACTCTAGTCCAGTATTACTAAAAACAGCTTCTACATCTGGATACATACTTCTAACTATATCTAATAAAACTGTACTATCCTTTCCACCACTAAAACTTATATATGTTCCATTCTCACCATAATAATCAACCCATTCTCTAATTCGTTGTTTTGTCTTTTCTACTTTTATCCATAAAGGATAATTTTGCATTAATTTAAGCTCATTTATATTCATCAATACCACCTATATCCCTAAATATCTCTTAATGATCTGTATAGCTTCTTCACACGAGTAGCACACTTTAACCTCATAACCTTGCTCTAATAGGTTTCTAATCCATTTCTTTTGATTATCTGTGCATTTGTTTCTACCGACTTTCATTTCGATGAATAATCCTGATTTGTTATTTCTCGGAACAAATAATCCTAAATCAGGAAATCCTGGTCTTAATCCTAGTCTTTTAAGTTCTGCTCCATATCTCTTACTTCTCTTTCCTTCATTCGGAATATGCATAAGCATTTTTAACTCTGGATATTTCTTTTCTTGCCATTTTGCCCACTCTATAAGACTCTTTTGCTCTTGCGCTTCTGTTGTTTTAGGTTTTACAGGATTGCCTTTGTCAGCTCTCTTAATTCCTTTACAAGCTGTTAGATCTGTGTATCCTTCTTTGTTTTTATTTGATGTATATCTATATTCCCTCCTATTTTGCTGTTCTGTATGGTGCTAACATTGTTACTAATTTATGTACTAATATTTCTTTGTCTTTATTTCCCATGGCTACTAGTGGTGTATCTTTTGTTCTTTGTACTACAATGTATTGTTCTTTACAATAATTACTGCAAAATCTTTGTTTTTTGTTTTTTCTTTTGTATTCTTTGCCACAATAATCGCATACTCTTATATCTCCACCTTCTATTAGATTTATTTCCCATGTTTTTTTATAAGGTTTTTCTTGTTTTATAACTCCTGACACGATACTTTCATGTATTTTTTTATTGTAGACACCTGAAAGATAGTCTGCTGCATCTTTTTTGCTTTCGAATTTTATTATTTCTCCAGTGTTTACATTTTTCATTTGTAATAGGTATTCGCTCATAATCTTCCTCCTTATTTTCTTAATGGCTCTAACATTGTTACTAATTTATGTACTAATATTTCTTTGTCTTTTGTTATTTTCGCCTCACTGTTTATCGCTGGTCCTCTTTTTTCCCCTACACGATATTCTTCTCTACAAGTATCACTACAAAATCTTTGATTTGCTCTATTACTTGTATATTCTTTGCCACAATAATCGCATATTTTTTTATTAGCATTTTTTATGAAATTTATTTCCCATGTATTTTTATAAGGTTTTTCTTGTCTTATAGCTGATGCTACAGCTCCAGCGTATATTTTCTTGCCATATACACCTGTAAGATACTTCGCTACTGCATTTTGGCCTGTAAATTCTAATACTTCACCAGTTTTTATATTTTTCACTTCGATTATATTTTTTTCCATTACTATTCACCCCTTTTCTTTACTTTTTTTGTTTCTAGTGATTTCAAATAGACTTGCAACTCCTCAGGACTTAGTTTGTATTCTTTTACTTTGCTGCATTTTTTCTCGCTTTCGTAATTGCCTTTTAGGACTATCTCTCCTGGTTGAAAATAGTAAACTCCACCTTGATTATCTCTAGTTTTAACTTGCTTTACATTCAGATTTCTCACTGATGATTTTTCTTTTCTAGTGCATCCACATGATTTTGTGTTTCCAGATTTCAAGTTATATTCTCTGACGGATACTGTATTTCCGCAGCTACACTTACATATCCATTTTCTTCTACCACTTGATTCTTGATCTAATTCTATTACTGTAAGTTTGCCAAATACTTGTTCAGTTAGGTCTGGAATTTCTCTAACAAGTCCCATTTCTTTCACATATTTTTTTATAGTATTTTTATTTCTATTTAACTCATAAGAGATGTTTAGTATGCTTAATCCTTTATTGTATAATCTCTTTATCTTTTTTCGTTCTAAGTCTGTTACTGGTTTGTTGCTCATAATCATTCCTCCCCTTTGTAAGTTATCCCGCTAATACTTTCTTACTATATTTTTTATATAATGCATCCTTAACTTCCCCATTATCTTGTAATACTTCAAATAATTTTAAATAATCATCTAATACATTTTCTCTAACTATAAGCATTTCGTTATTCATTTCAGCTTTCTTTAACATTTTAGGGAATCCAAAGTAATCACTAACACATTTATTTACTACTGTATTTGCTTTAATGTAAGATACTTTCTCTTGTTTTAGTTTTTCTGGAAGATAACTTTGTAATAGCTCCATACATTCAAGTTGATGTTTTTTATCGCCTATTCTGAATTGTAAATCTCTATAAGCTTTTTCTACTTCAATGAAATATTTTCTAAATTCTCTACCTTTTTCGCTTCTTTGTATCATACATATTTCCTTAGCCATGTCTAGTTTCAAAGCATAGTCGTCTAATTCTTTTTCTCCACCATATTGATTTGCTGCGTAAACTTTTTTGCACACCACAAAATCTGCATTTTCTTCAAAACCATATTGAAGTTGTCTATTGAACCAACTATTAAATCTTTCAGTTACTTCTAATGCTTCATGTAAATCCCTAGCTGATACTAATTGTTCTCCATTTTCGATTCTAATTAAAGTATCCATACCCTCAGCTCCCTTTGTATTATTTTTATTTCCGTCCATCCTCGTTGATAGTATTATTTTATCATACTTTGTCATACTTTACAATATATATAACCTATGTTATACTACTATTGAGGTGATTTTATGAAAAAGAAAATAGCTATAACAATAGATGAAGAAGTTTTAAAATTATTAAAGGAATATGCAAAAAAGAATAATAAAATAATATCATTTGATGCTAATTATAGAGAAAGTTTATTTGGAAATAACAAAGATGAATTTATAAAGTGTTGTATTGATTTTATTAAAGACAGTAATATAGTTAAGTTAAGCGAAGAAGAAGCTTTTTTAATTAGTGGAAAAAATAACATTAAAGAAGCTTCTGAATTCATTATAAAATTAGGGTGTGATAATTTAATTATTACACTAGGAAAAGAGGGGGCGTTATTTGCCTTTATCAAAAGCAAATGTTCCAAGATATACCCAGGTGCCTCCTCC
>OGUQ01002558.1_pt1 | contig 12308 bp, 9 predicted proteins | sample 1574701 | NCBI WGS metagenome assembly OGUQ01 (sample SAMEA2582087, study PRJEB24529) | metagenome | biome: Human gut stool | place: China | collected 2011 | reverse complement strand
GTACATAATGACCAATGTTGCCATAACCAACGATGGCAGCTCTTACTTTTTTCATTCTTTTCTTGGTTTTAATGAACAAATTTCTTTCTTTTGCTTGCAAAAGTAAACAATTTACTACTAACTTTGGTTCATCCGCTTTAATATTTTTATTTTTTTCATATTCTTCATATCTAATGTACAAAAGAATAATCTGTGAAAATCAGTGTAATCTGTGGTGAGAAAGTTTTATCTTTGTCCCTGTTATGATAGAATATATTAGAGGCGAACTTGCCGAACTAAGTCCGGCAACCGCAGTGATTGACTGTAACGGGGTGGGATATGCCGCCAATATATCCTTGAATACCTATTCGGCTATTCAGGGAAAGAAAAACTGTAAGCTATATATTCACGAGGCGATTCGGGAAGACGCTTATGTGCTTTACGGATTTGCCGAGAAGCAGGAGCGGGAGATTTTCCTGTTGTTGATTTCCGTCTCCGGAATCGGGGGAAACACGGCACGTATGATTCTCTCGGCGCTCTCACCTGCCGAACTGGTGAACGTAATCAGCACCGAAAACGCGAATATGCTGAAAACGGTGAAAGGTATCGGGCTGAAGACTGCGCAACGGGTGATTGTCGACCTGAAAGATAAGATAAAAACGATGAGTGGGTCTGCCGGCGGAGGTGCTTCCGCAGGTCTGTTGCTGCAACCTGCCAATGCGGAAGTGCAGGAAGAGGCGGTGTCTGCATTAACAATGCTCGGTTTTGCTGCCGCGCCTTCGCAGAAGGTGGTGCTGGCTATCTTGAAGGAAGAACCGGATGCTCCGGTAGAAAAGGTTATCAAACTGGCTTTGAAACGTTTGTAGTATGAAACAACAGAAAATTTATATGCAGGCATGGCTGGACGCTCACGGTCGTGCAAAGGTAGTGAATACGGATGAATGGTATCTGGATTTCGCTAATCAGCTATTGCCATTGGTGGCCGAATCGTATATATATGGTGGGAAAGAGATGGAAGAAGACCAGAAGCAAGTGGCTCTGACGTGTGCCCTATATTTGGAAGATTGTGTAGCAGATGGAGGAAATTGGCGTCAGTTTATCCACTGGCATCAGGCAAACTACGGACGTTGCCTGCCTTTCTACACGTTGACGGACGAATATCTGCCGGACGAAATCAACCGTGAAGATGTTGTTTTCCTTTTGTGGGCAATCAATTCACCGGTCGGTGATGATTTTGACGGAGTGGAGAACCCGATGGATGCAGATTTGCTGGAGTTTGCAGATGTATTATACAACCGTTTGGATGCTGCGTTCGAATTGGCTCCTATCAGTGATTACCTGGCGACGGACTGGCTGCTGGAAACGGAATTGATGCAAAAGAAGCGAATGCCTTTGCCGATAGCTTTGCCGGGAGAAAAAATGCCTGCCAACGTTGAGCGTTTCCTTGAAGCAAGTAAAGGTGAACCGCTTTTGTACTTTAACTCTTACGATGCGCTGAAATTTTTCTTTGTGCAATCATTGAAGTGGGAGGATGAAGAAGATTCTCTATTGCCTGATTTAAGAGAATTTGATAACTTCGTGGTTTTCGCCAATCCGAAAGGTCTGTTGATAGGGCCTGATGTGGCCCCATATTTTGCGGACAAACGCAACCCGCTCTACAATGCTGAACTGGCAGAAGAGGAAGCATACGAGCTGTTTTGTGAAGAAGGTTTGTGTCCGTTTGATTTGTTGAAATATGGAATGGAACATGAACTGTTGCCAGAAGCACAGTTCCCGTTTGAGAATGGAAAAGAACTGTTGCAGGAAAACTGGGATTTTGTGGCTCGCTGGTTTCTGGGCGAATATTACGAAGGAGAATAAGAGGAACAAGAATCAGATATAAGTACTGTTTATATAAGTGTTGTCTATGCCAATCAAAAAAAATAACAATCCCTTTGCCGGAAAGACAAAGTCCGCAGCCGGTAAAAAGAAGACAACCGGAAAACGGGTTGGAAAATCAAAACAGGAAAAGGCTAATAATCAGTTGAATAGAAGAGTTAAATAAGGATGTGGAGGATACGCCGTTTTTGCTTACCAGGCTACGCCGTTTTATGATGGCAGGCTACGCCTTTTCTCCATACCAGAAAACGCCTTTTCTCCCATGCAGAGAATAAAGAGGCTTATTATACATTTGACGGGAATGGTTGTCGTTTATGAAAAATAACAACTATTCCCGTCAGTTTTATTGTTGACCGATGTTTTTTTCTGCTAAATAGCTTCTCTTTTGACGGTTTTTAGTTAAATGGGAATATAATTCAGACAGAAGAACAAAAGAACAAAAAATAAAATAGCAGTTCAATAAGCAACAGAAATAATTTTCAAAGCGCAGCCTTTATGTTCTTTTGTTCTTATGTCTAAAAATAAATGATCATTTCACATAGTCCGGATTCTGCGTCAGTTCCGGATTAGCAATCAAGGTAGATTCCGGTATCGGGAATACCTTCCTGTAGTCTCCCATAGGCTTATGTGACAGCCAGCTTTTCTTTGTGAAAAGTCCGAACCGTATCATATCCCTGCGCGTATGCCCTTCCCAAGCAAATTCCCAACAAAGTTCATCAAACATACGTCCGAATTGTACCGGAGTCTGGTCTCCCGGTTCCGCAACATTATAATCTTCGACATACCCCCATTGGTAGGCAGAGTTTTCTTTCAGTTGTTCGTCCGTCACCGTAGCTTTGTCGGGCGTACTCTTAAAGTTTCTCTGACGAACCTGCGTCACGAGTGCTCCGGCTCCGGGTTTGCCGGTACGTAGTAAGCACTCCGCTTTCATCAACAGCACTTCGGAATAACGGATGAGAGGAATATCCGTATCGCAACTCCACTCCGACCCGGCAGCTACTTCATACTTATTCATGCGGTAACCAGCCATTTCACTCGTAAAGTTTCCGTCAGGAAGCTCTTTGGTAAAAACAAGAGGCTCGCCCGCCATATCGTAAACGCCATACAAAGGATTCCCTTCCGCGTCAAACTGCTGTCCCATCAGCCACGAATCTTCCAAACGTGTATCACCTGCCTGATAGGTATTGATAAACTGTGTAATCCCCTTCGGGCCACCAGCCATATTGGGGGCGGCATTGAGCAGATATTTCTTCTGTAATTCACTATGCCAGGAATTCATAAACAGGTAATTCCCGGTTATCCCACGGCTATAATCGTAAACAATAGTAAACATGACTTCTTTCGAACCTTCTACTCCGCTTGCACGGAACGAATCTTTGTAGTCAGGAGACAAGTCACACTTATTCTCCGTGATTATGTCATTGCATTGTGTAATACATTCCTCCCAACGGGGAGTGCCTGTATATACCTCCGCATTCAAATATACATTTGCCAATATCGCTTTTCCCGCCCACTTATTGAGTTTTCCGTAAGTACTTGCATCCTGTTCCTCCGCCAAATCGGGAATAGCTTCGCCCAGTTCTTTCACAATAAAGTCATAAACTTGCGCACGCGCAGTCTTTCCCGGCAATTCCTGCGACATGGTAGTAACCAAAGGAATATCACCGAAATTATCCATCAGAATCCAGTAATAATAAGCGCGAAGAGTTCTTAATTCTGATATTCCCTGCTGCTTCTTTTCGGGCGAAGGCGAGGGAATAATATCTTTTTCCAGACGTTCAATAGCCCCGTTACATAAAATCACTCCTTTAAAGTAGTTGTTCCAAAGACTGGAAATCTGTCCCAGTTCGGAATTCCAGTTATGAAAATGCAGGCGTTTATAAATACCACCGTCATCCCAACCGGTAGAATTCGGCGGAGTCACCACACAACAACCCGTCAGCTCTTGGGTTTGCCAATAGCCACCTACAAAATCGCCGTGCAACGGTTCGTATGCACCTGCTATATTAGGAATAAAGTCATTGACCGAGTAACTATAAGTCTGTTCAGTCACACCTGAATATACCACTTCGTCCAAGTCATTGCAACCGGAAACACATACGGTCAGTGCCATCCATAAGATATGTATATTTTTCTTTTTCATATAAGTCATTTTTTATTAGAGTTAGAAATTCAGGTTAACGCCGATTGAAAACGTACGGGCAGAAGGATATCGGTACATATTGTCCACACCGGGAGTCAGTCCGGTCACGTTCACCTCCGGGTCGATGCCGGAATATTTGGTAATGGTAGCCAGATTAGATATACTTCCGTAAACACGCACCCCTTTAATCCATTTGTTTTCTTTGATAACCGGGGTGTACCCGATAGTCAGATTGTCTATTTTCCAGTAATCGCCATCCTGCACATAATAACTTACATACTGTAATTCCTGATCGGCAGCCAACGGACGTTTGCCATAAACATTGTCAAATGCTTTTTCCATCACATTTCCCAACCCTAATGACACGGGAGCCGCATAATTCATTTCAGGCATATTCAGTATCTGGAAACCAAAAGCTCCACGCATAGTGATTGACAAATCAAACTGTTTATATCTAAAAGTATTATTCCAGTTTAAATACCAGTCAGGAAGTCCGTTGCCAAGCACTTTCTTATCATCCGCCTGTTGCTCCGCAATCGGTTTCGGTTTTCCGTCGGCCCCTTCGATAATCCAGTGACCGTTTTCGTCAATGTCTATGCTCTTATAGCCCCAGAAATTACCGATAGCCATACCTTCCTGCACACGATGAGTCTTCTGCTGAATGGGGGCGTATGTATCTCCCAAGTCAGTATAACCGTTGGAAGAGTACTTGCCGTTGGACAAAGACACCAGTTCATTGGTGTTTGTAGAGAAGTTGATTCCCGTATCCCAAGTGAAAGATTTCGTTTTTACGGGAATGAAATTCAAGGATACTTCCAATCCTCTGTTCCGGATAGAACCGGCATTGGCAGTTATCGTATTTTTCACATAAGGAGGAACCGATACTGTATAATCCCAAATCAAATCGTCCGTATCCCGGTTATACCAGTCGATACTTCCTGAAATCCGGTCATTGAAGAATGCAAAATCAAGGCCGATATTCGTTTCTTTCTTCTTTTCCCAGCGCAGGTCGGGATTCGGATTGGAGGATGCACGGAGCAAAGTAGTCCACTGTCCTCCATAATAACCATATCCGCCCAAGTCAAGCGTATTTAAAGACAGATAAGGATTCCCGGGGATCGTTCCGGTTATTCCGTAACCGGCTCTTAACTTTAAAAAACTCAAGAAGTTTACATTCTTCAAGAATGATTCTTCTTTCAAATTCCAACCAATAGATACGGCAGGGAATGTTCCCCATTTGTGATCTGCCCCAAACTTGGAAGAACCTTCATGACGGATGCTTGCTGACAAATAATATTTACCCTGATAATTATAATTGATTCTTCCGAAGTATCCTACGAGTTTGTATTCTTCCTGATAAGTTTTCTCTGTAGCCTTTCCATCTTTCAAAGCTGTACCGGCTGCCATATTATTATAGGAGTAGTCATCTGTCGGGAAATTATAATTATCCATGAAAGCTTCCTGGTTGTTATTCTTGTTCCAGCTATAACCGGCTAATGCGTTCAGGCTGTGTCCCCCCTTGAAAGCTTTGTTATATTGGATCGTGAATTCTGTCATATCCGCCTGATTCTTATGTGTTTCACGGGACGCGTAACCATTTTTATTCTGAATAGTGGTAGAGCGGTGATTCTTTGTTTCATAATAGCCGGAGAATTTGTTATAGACTTCTCTGGAAAGCAACCATTTGATATCCAGCCCCTCAATCGGAGTAACCGTAACAGTGGCGTGCATCCGTAGATTGGTCGCATCGTTTTTCCCTTGTGTCTCATTCAGCAACGCAAGCGGATTATAGTATAAATCACGTGCAACTTCCGTCCATTTACCGTTTTCATCTTTTATCGGTTCTGTCGGATTGTAAATCAAGGCACTCTGATATACATTGGTATTATAAGGAATACCGTAACTTTGCTGGTACCCGCTCAACCCCGCGTCTATCTTCAACCTGTTATCAAACATCCGGTGCGTTACGTTCAGACGCGGAAATATAGTCTCCACTTTAGAGCGTTTGACAAGTCCTTCGTTAGAGTCATAGTCAAAACTGGCTTTGTAATTAGTGTTCTTCGAGCCACCACGCAAATTGATACTATAAGTCTGATTAAAAGGAGTCTGCATTATTTCGTCCAGCCAGTCCGTCTTACTGCCATAATCAGCGGCTCCGGTATATCCTTCCTTCACCTTCTCCAAGTACTGGTCTGCCGACATCATCGGAAGTTTCTTTGCAATCTTCTGAAAGGAGACATAAGAATTCACTTCTATCGTGGGCTTCATCTCTCCCTTACTGGTTTTAGTGGTAATCAGAATAACACCGTTCGTACCTCGTGTACCGTAAATAGCCGCTGCCGACCCGTCTTTCAAGACGTCTATCTGCTCAATGTCATTAGGAGATACTGAATTCAATTCTCCCGGAACTCCGTCAATCAATATCAACGGGCTCGTTCCCGACTTCAGGGTAGTAGAACCGCGCAGAACGATTTCGGAAGTGGAAAGAGGATTCGCATCGGGATTAATAACGGATAAACCGGCTACTTTACCTTTTATCAGTCCGGCAGCATCGGGAGTGGTTACCTGAACGAAGTTTTCCGCTTTCACACTCATAACCGAGCTGGTCAATTCTTCTTTACGTTGAATGCCATGGCCGATAAACACGCCTTAATCCTACGTTTTCTGATCTTCTTTAAGTACGACTTTCAATGATGTTTTTCCGTTCATCGGGATTTCTTGCGTGATATAACCGATGAAAGAGATAACAAGTGTACCTTTCGACGTTCCGTTAAGGATAAAGTTACCGTCCAGATCCGTTATAGTGCCGTTGGATGTACCTTTCAGCATGACACTGGCCCCAATCACCGGCTCTCCGCTTTCTGTTACGACCTGCCCTTTCAGCGCAACAGTCTGCATAGTTATCTGTACCTCACTTACATCTGCAAAAGATGATGACGGATAAGCTGTACAAAGAGCTGAAATCATCATCATAGAAAAGATTCTTTTTTTAGACAAGTTCTTTAAATGATAGTTTTTCATGAAATCAAGTTTAAAATCAACAATTTCTTTACTTCTGAAAAGGATGACGGCCGCTCATCTCTTTGCAACAAAGAAAAGCAAATTCTAAATTAATACATTCATAGATATGTTCCAATAAACGGGGAATAATGAAGCAGAGGGATTTTGATTCATTATTCCCCGTTATTTGAATCATTACTCCCCAGAGTATTCGCTATTTCTAGAAATCTCCTCAAACACCTATTTCTCAATTTTACAAGAACAGCCTTCACCTTTCACAATGCCCTGTTCATCGGCATTAGTGGGTGAAGGCTGTACTTTCACCCGTCTTTCACCCATCGGTTTCCTAATCCTACATGGCACTTCTCTATCTATGCTTCTGAAGACATACCTGACCTGCTTCCTTATCCATTACTAACTACCCTCTCTTTCATTAATAACAAACTTTCTTTTGATTATAGGTAAACTTCCTATTACCAGTATGTAAACTTGTTTTTCATTAAATGCAATCTATAATTGCAAGTTGCGTTTATAAAACAAAAGCTTTGATTATATAAATGCAAGTTTCATTTATATAATCAAAGCTTACATTTATAGTTTTCTTATAATGCAAAGAAAGTTTAGGTCCTATACAAAGGAAGTTTATCCCTTATAGAAAAAAAGTTTTCCTATAATAGTCCGGAAGCCATCTATTAATACTTCTCCTGCCAACTATAGATAAAAGATTTAGCAGACTAGACAAGCTGTAAAAGCCCGGATAGAAAGGTGAAAGGAAAGTGAAAGCCTACCCTTCACCCGCTAATGCCGATGAATAGGGCATTGTGAAAGGTGAAGGGTATTTTCTTGAATTTCCATAAGATCCCGCAACGATTCAAAACGGAACTTTCCGGGAACTATCGTTTCAAATAAGTCTTCTAAAACGAATGTACTCTTCCTTCAACAATGGCAAATCTATACAGAGAGAAATTATCAATCAGCCATTATCTTCACATCAGGCGACGGAACACGGAACCAATACTCCACCCATCGTTTTTCTTTATCGGGCATTGAGAACGATAACTTAATCAGATTGTCGTGGAGACGTTCAACACTAATTTCATTCTCTGTTCCCGGAACGAAAACAGGATCGGACGATTTTCCCAATATCTCGACATACACGCTGTCTGAAGGCAAACGATACTCTCCCTGGGAAAATATAATGGCATTCGATTTCGCATCCCTGCCACGTGTCATGATGTTTATAAATGTTTTATCGGCAGAAATTACTTTTAAGACCGGTAATAATGCAATCCGAAAATCATGTGCACCGGGCTGCACAAGACAGCTTTGCCATACTCCCTCCAGACTCTTATTAGTGACTTCCTGACCGCTAGGGACAGTAAGTTCAGGAATATTCATATTCGGAGTATTGCCATTTTGCTTTTTCGACAGGCTAAACATTACAGGAATAGTGAAACGCACTTTGACAGCCTTGCCATCCGCCATTCCGGGTGACCATTTAGGCATTGTTTTCACCACGCGCAAAGCCTCTTCATCCAACAGCGGATCAACTCCTCTCACTACCTTTCCCTGTCCCGGTGTTCCATCTTCCATCACTACGAACTGGATAATCACCCGACCGGAAACTCCTTTCTTCTGGGCTTCGACAGGGTATTTTACGTTAGTTGCCAAGTATTTCATCATGGCTTGCATGCCTCCCGGAAACTTCGGCATCTCATCGGGAATTAAATAAACTCCCTCACTATCTATTCTGGGGACTGACTCTTTCTGTGCAAACAATGGCAAACACAGAAACAACGCTATGAAAAGACTTACTAGTTTTGTATGCATGGTTTTCCGTTTTAAGGTTGAACAATAAACGAAGATAACATCTTTACGCTAAAAGAGCAACAAAAAAATCGTTTATTTTCCTCATACACAGCAGTTATTTATTGCACAATAAATACTGTTGCCACCAAGCCACAAGTAAATAACAAATAAAAATGTGAGTTCGGGATAAGGGTATTTATCCCGAACTCACATCCAAAAGAAATATCATCTAGTTGTTCACCAATACAACACCTCCCTGTGGAAGGATTTCCAGTTGCACTTTTCCGCTTTCTTTTACTTTCAACGTCACAAGTTGAGGTTCTCCTTTTTTATCATCCTTATACAGAGAAACGGTTTTTCCGGCAAACATATCTAAATCCAGTTTCAACTTTACGATTTCTTTCCCGGCATTCACAGCAGCCAGATACCAGGTGTCACCGTGGCGACGTGCCAAGACTACATATTTTCCCGGATATCCGTCAATGAAACGTGTTTCATCCCACGTGGTAGGAACCGTTTTCATATAGTCCACACAAACAGGGGAAACATCTTTCAGGTTGTTGGGAGCAAGCGCAAAATTCTGTACCGGATTCTGGAATAATACGGTAGTGGCTAATTGAAATATATCAGTAGTACGGCGGGTAGTTCCTCCGTCATTGTTGCGATTCAGCCGTTTGTTCAGGAAACAACCACCGAATTCCATGCAACCCACCGCGTTGCGGATAAACGGATGCAGACAGGCATTGAAAGCCTCTTCATCACAGAAGTGCTGGCCGAAAACCATATTTTCGGAGGCCAGTACAGCCTCGCTGCCTACATAGTTCGGGTACATACGTTCCCATCCGCGAGGGATGGTGCAACCGTGGAAGATTACCATCAGACCGTGGTCGTCAGCATCACTCAAAATATCTTCATACAGGCGCATCGTTTCCTGCTTGTCGCCACCAAAGAAATCAACTTTGATTCCTTTCACTCCAAGACTTTGCAACCATTTCATTTCACGTTTGCGGATAATAGCATTGTCCATGTGATTCACCGGCCCCTGCTCAATATCATTCCAATAGCCGGAAGAGCTATACCATAAGAAGAGTTCAACTCCTTTGCTTCGTGCGTATTCTATCAAAGATTTCATGCGGTCACGGCCGATGTTCGTATCCCACCAGTTATCGATCAAGGCATACTCATACCCCATTGCAGCTGCAAAATCAATATAGCGCACCTGATCGTCATAGTTAATACTACCATCCTGCCAGAGAATCCAGCTCCATGTGCCGCGTCCGAAACGGTAGTCATGCTTCGTTTCATAAAGAGGACGTACGACATCCCAGATAATGGTTGTTTCCACAATAGGTTTCAAGGTTTCGCCAACAGTTATGGTACGCCAGGGAGTAGCACCGGGAAGGGCAAATGCCGGAGCAGAAGTGCCGTTACCGTTATTTTCTTCTGTCATCGGGAAAGCAACCGTATACAGATTACCTTCGCTTACATCGCTCAAACGAGAACCGCAGTAACGACTGTCTACACCCGTTTCGCTGACTAACACCCAACCATCATCACCGATACGGAACAGACAAGGGAACGTGTAACCATGCCCGTACTGTGAACGGTCACTCATGGGAGCATCTGCTTTGTACTCTTCCTCATAACTGGGCTTTGTACGCTTCCAACCTATCATGGCATCGCTTTGCGGACATAAGAAAGTAGTTGTTTGTTGCGGAAAGCGAAAGCCGGTTTCTTCGGCAGTTACCGTTACACTTCCTTTTCCATCCTGACGCGGAAGAGTATAGCGGAAAGCTACATCGTGATTGCTGACACGAAAGACTACATCTATTTTCTGCCCTTTCGGATTCTCAAAATTACAAATCAGTTCGTTTGCCTGATAATGCACTTTGGAGGTTTTAATACGATCCTGATGATAGACAGTATCGATCGGAGTAACAGCGTGTCCTGTCAGTTTCATCCCTTTTGCAAAGTCACCGATATTCGTATTCATACCCAAAGGAGATTTCTCCAACATTGCCTTTCCATTGTAGGTAATCGAATAACTCGGCTTTTCGGCTGGAGAAGCAGATACAATCAATTGCAGTTTTTCATCCGGCCCTTTCACTACCACTTCCTGTGCTATCAGAGAAGTCAGACAGCAACTAGCCAGCAGGGTACTTATTATCTTCTTCATATTATTTATATCGTTATTATCTTCACTTTTTTCTGTTATTTCTCATTTGCCTTCTTTATGCGGATCACCGTAAAAGAATAGGCAGGTAATTGGTAGTCAAACTTTTCTGCCACTTCCATCGTGTCTTCAACAGGTAGCGGGGTATCGGTCGGTTTGCCGGTCAGTACGGTTCTTTTTGCAGAAGACTGTATAGCCCCGATTCCGGAAAGATCGACATTCGTATTCACCTCTACGGGAAGTAAATTGACTAGCTTCACAATCACGTCGCCACTTGCCGAGTCACGGACAATAGAAGAAGCAATGCGTTTCCGCACTTGATCGTCTCTATTATCAAGAGTGATCTTTGATGGCAAATATTCGTTTCCGGCATTCTGTCCGTAGAGTTTCTGAACATAGTAGCCGGTGGTAGGTTTCACTTCCCGGTTATTGAAGTAAATCAAATCCGGATTCCACTGGGTATGTCCTTCTTTAGCGAGAAGAGGGGCATAGGAAGTCATGTGTACAACATCTCCATTACGTTCCAAGGCAGCAAGATAAAGAGCTTCTGTCAGTGCTGTTTCGATATTCGCCTTTCGTCCCGGTATGTGAGTTGCATATTCGCCCAGGTATACTTTTGTCTTTTTCGAACGATCGTATTTGTCGTAGAAATCCTGGTTGTTCAGGAACCATCCCGGAGTCTGGTAATAATGTTCGTCGACCATCGGAATACCCAATTTATCTGCCAACTTCCATCCTTCCACGTAGTCTGTACCCTCATTGAACGGTCCCACTGTACCGACAACAATCATTTCAGGATATTTTTCTTTGATGGCACTCACCAGATCACAGATTTTGTCATCCGTAAAGTATCCATCTTCGCCTCCCTGCAGCACAAATGTGCGAAACCCAAGTTCATATCCACTGGCACAGCAGTCTAACATCTGCTCCTTTGTCAACCGATATCGGTCCACTTGTGAATTGCTTCTTCGAATCCCACAATAATAACAGTCGTTTTTGCAAAAATTGGTAAATTCGATCAGTCCACGGATAAGTACCTGATTTCCGTAGGTTTTCTGGCATACTTTTACCGCTTCTTCACGTATAAAGCGGACACCTTCATCATCATTTATCTCCAATAAAAGTTTTAACTGCTCCAATGAAATATTCCGGCTTTGTTTTACTTTATTAATTGTTGATCTAATTTCTTCATTCATATTGGTTTTTATGGGCTTTTCCTCTATTTTTGTGTGTTTATTTTTTCCCTGTGATATTTGAGTAAACGGTTTTGGCTCCGATTCCATCCAACCGTCCGATTTTTCCCGAAAGTGCATTGATCACATCCTG
>OGUQ01002551.1_pt1 | contig 12351 bp, 12 predicted proteins | sample 1574701 | NCBI WGS metagenome assembly OGUQ01 (sample SAMEA2582087, study PRJEB24529) | metagenome | biome: Human gut stool | place: China | collected 2011 | reverse complement strand
ATACACATTTTGGGTCGTAATGCACTTAATTGTGCACTTTATTTAGAATTCAACGGTTTTTTAAATCTATTTTAATTTCTTCGATAATATGTCCTATATTTCCTTCTCCGGCATATCTGTTCATATCAAAGAAATTATCGTTAACACTTACCCATTCTAGTTTATTTACTTCTTCGATTAATTCTACTTCATTTTTTAATATTCCATAATAAACTTCTAATTCTTTATTCCATTTAGTATAAGTAAGATTCATAAAATGAATTAAATCTATGTCTTTTTTCTTGATATTAGTTTCTTCTTCCAATTCTCTATATGCTTCATTTAATCCATCGTTTTCTTTTTCTATTTTTCCACCTACTAAGTTATACATTCCCATGTATGGTTCTTTTGTTCTTTTACACATCAAAGTTTTTTCAAGATTTTTATCAAATATTACAATTACATTCATTTTTTTCATAACAAATACTCCATATTAATTATACAACTTTTTTACTATTTTAACAATTGATGATTCAAAACTATATGCACTTGAGTAGCGTAATAAACCATATATTTGCTAGTACAGATATTGTTTATATTTCTAGCATATTTACTATTCATCATTATATAGTCATTATTTTAGTAATTGAAGCTATCAACTTAGGACTATCAATATTCTTCCCTTTCAAAACTCTACCAGTAACCTCATCCATCAAAACATAACTATAAGCCGTATCAGTACTAGCATAAACATAATTAACCCCTATAAAAAATAAAAGACTAAATAATAGTATTTTTTTCATATCATTCACCTAAATAATAATATGAAGCAAACCACATATTTAGTCTATAAATCATAAAAAAGTCATAATATTTTACTATGACCTTATTAATTTTTTATATCAAAAATAAATAACAACTTTATTTTAAATACTTATCAATAATTTCAAACAACTTATCTTTATTTATTGGTTTAATAATATAATAACTAAAACCATATCTTAAATATTCATTGTTATATTCATATTCATTATCCTTAGTAAGTAATATAACCTTAGTATTAAAATTCTTAATATCATTAATTTTTTTCATAACAGTCTTCCCATCCAATGGTTCCATCTCTTCATCTAATAATATCAAATCATATTTTTCCTTATTTCTAATTTTATCCAAAGCCTTCTTACCAACATCAACATAATCAAGCAAAATATTAGTATTCTTAATTAATTTTCTAACAATCTTCTCCGTAGAAATATTATCATCTATAAGCAATATTCTCTTCTTATCATAAAAACTCTCATACTTAACAATTTTATCACCAGACTCTACAATTTTCTGTTCTAAAACAATTTTCATAATAGTACCCTTACCATAATCACTACCAGGAATAATAGTACCTCCCATTAAAGTAATTAATTTTTTAGCAGTATATAAATTATTTTTTATATTATCTCCATCTATTTCTTCTTTTCTCTTATAAAAAATACTATCTAATTCCGAAGGATTAATACCACAACCAGAGTCTTCTATCGTAATAATAAGTCTAACAACATCTCTCTTACTAATAGCATTAACATCTAACATAACATATCCACTATCAGTAAACTTAATACTATTATCTAAAATACTAACCAAAACATTGTTAAGTCCCAAACTATCCCCATATAAATATTCTGGTATATCACTAGCTATATTACTTCTAAAATCAATATTCTTATTCTTACACTTATTACCATATAAAATAACAATCTTCTTTAATAATAGTTTAATATTATACTTATCATTATATATTTTAATATTAGCACTATCAATTTCAGATATATCAAGAATTTCATTAGTCAATGTAGTAAATCTAGCCATACTTCCTTTAATATTTCTAAGACAATCATTAACATATTCCCTATCTATATCTTTATTACCAATTTCATTAGTAATATCATTAACACTAACATTAATATCATTAGTAATAGTTCTTATATCATTTGTCATATTGTACAAAAACATAGTCTTATCTTCATTAGCATTATCGGCTATTTCCTTAGCTTTATGGTACATTTCGATTGTTTTAACATCAGGATTTTCTATCGTAAAATACATAAGAAAAGTAATAAAAGCATGAATAGGAACAGCAAGCAATAAACCAGGATTATTATATTGAATAAATGAAGCAACACCACCTAATATCAAAAATAATAAAATAGGAAAAAATCTTTTTTCTTTAATATTTTTAATATTCCACATTAAAGCAATAATACCAACAAATGAATATAAAAATGCTGAAATATATATAATATTAACACTAGGTCCGTAAGTATATGCAATATTACCATCATATAAAAATTCAAGTGGAAGAACAAAATTCAAAGTAGAAAAAACAATCATAGCTATAGTTAAAACACTTTTAACTATAGAAATATACTTTTCTTTTTTCTTCATATTTAATGATACAAACAAAATATAAGAAACAAAAAAAGGTTAACCATAATTCAATACAAAAACAATAAAACTTTGCAAAAAAATAACTAACTTGAGGAATAATCTTATACATAGGTCCCACGAAGTCTAAAATAAGTTCTATTAACAATTCAAAAAAAGAAATAACAACAAGAATTGAATAAACTTTATTTTCTCTAATCATAAATACTTTTTTACTAAAATAAACACACATTAATAATACAGAATAAAATATAGCTTCAATCAAAAAGAAAACACCAGTATACACACAAATCCACTCCTTATCTACATCTATAGTAAGTATACAAAAATTTTTCTTGTTTTTCAATACAAAGAAGAGAAAACTAACTATTTTCTCTTCTCTTAACTTTATATTTTTTACATTCTTCCAAAGCCATTTTCTCAAGTAACTCATAATCTACCTTATCAGCCCCAGTCAAAGGTAATTTATCTAAAAATGTAATACTTTCAGGAACCTCAAATGGTTTTAATTGCATAGTTTCATTAGTAACACTATTATATAAAGTTCTATAACACATGTTAATAATATAATCACTAATTTCCTTAGTAGGAAGAACACCATCTTTTAAAACAACATAAGCCTTATTAGTAAATAATAAATCTTTATCAGGTTTTTGAACCACACAACAAGAATCAATAACATCAATCAAAGACATAATATTTTGAATATGTTCTAAATATACTTTATTTAAATCAGACCTAATATAATATCTAGAACTTCTACCAGTCAAAGTAAAATATCCATTCGTATCCAAAATTCCCATTGTACCAGTTTTGAAATATTCCGCCCCTTTATATATAAACTTAGAATCATGAGTCTTTTCACAATCATTATAATATCTATCAAATACATGCCCACCTGCTATACAAAGCATACCTTCTTCACCATATTTTAATTCCTCCATAGTATCAGGATTAACCATTATAGCTTTAGTACCAACAAGTACCTTTCCTACAGTATCAGGCTTAATAATAGAACCAACAGCCATAGTACTAGTTCCCGTTGTTTCAGCATTACCAGAGCCATTACAAATAACAGTCGTAGCATTATGCTTCTTAAAAAATTCTACACCAGCTTTATTTTGTAGTGGTGTAAGAAAATCACCCCCTGATACAAAAGTATGAATTGAAGATAAATCATCATTATCACAAGCATTTCTCTTAATAAGTTCTAAAAGAGCAGGACTACCAAAAATATAGTTAGGATTCTTTGACAAATAATATCGAATATTATCCTTAGATAAATTTGGAGCAAGAATAGCTGTTCTACCACATAATAAACTCATAATAGTAGAAGTAACAAAACCATAAGGATAGGTAAAAGGTACACATACTAAACATTTTTCACCTACTTGAGGTTTAATTCTACCAGTATTTTTCATATATATACCAGAAGCCAATAAATTTTCATTAGTAAGAACTACACTCTTAGGATTACCAGTAGAACCACTTGTAAATAAAATAAGACTATCTTCTTTTTTTCCATATAAAGTATAAATAGGCTTTTTTTGATAATTAGCAACACCACCAATATCATTAAAAGTCAAAAAATCATTATATCCATTAACCAAAGAAAAACCATCTTTAAAGTTTTTAATATTAACTTCTTCTTCCTTTAAAGTAATAATATTTTTTACTCTACTATTATTTTTAATCTTATCATTATAAGTCTCATCTTTATCATAATTAATAAACAAACTAGATTCAAACAAATTTAGATAACTAAGAACCTCTTCAATAGAAGACATAGAATTAATAAAAGTAGTAATAGCCCCTATTCTGTTTGCTGCTAAATAAACAACTACTCCTTGATAAAAATTAGGCATAGACACAGATATAATATCACCATGTTTAACCCCAAGTTCTCTAAATGCCTTAGACATAGTAATAGCATCATCAATCATTTCCCTATAATTAACATTTAAATCTACACAATCAATAGATTTTTCATTTCTAAAAAAAGAACTAAGTACATTAATAGAATTATATACGCTCATATCAGGTATAATAGGATTCCTCTCAAAAAAACTATAATCTCTATTATGTAAATTATCAACAGAAGGATAACCAATTAATTTTTTCATACAAAATATCTCCTTTTTCACGAATATTATATATCAAAAAAAATAAAAAGTAAACTTTTACAAGTATACTCTATAATTTTCTCATATCTATTCTTATCTCTTCAATAATATGCCCTATATTACCTTCTCCAGCATATTTACTCATATCGAAGAAATTATCATTAACATTAGCCCATTCTAACTTATTTACTTCTTCAATCAAACTAACATCCTTGTTTAATATTCCATAATAAACCTCTAGTTCTTTATCCCATTTAACATAAGTAATATTCATAAAATAAATCAAATCAACATCTTCCCTTTTAATATTTGTCTCTTCCTCTAATTCTCTATAAGCTTCATTCAATCCATCATTTTCTTTTTCTATTTTTCCACCAACCTAATTATACATTCCCATATATGGTTCTTTACTTCTCTTACACATTAACAATTTATCTAAATTCTTATCAAAAATTACTATAACATTCATTCTTTTCATTTAATCAATCATTCCTTTCCTACGATTTAAAATATCATTTAACTTTTCAATCATAATTCCATATAACTTAGTTATTTCATTAAACATCATCAATTTTTAATTTATGGCCATATCTTTCTCTATTCAAATCCTCCTTCATTCTAAAGCACTCTTCTAAATCAATATCATATGTATTAGCAATAACTAAAACATAATATAAAACATCCGATAATTCTTCCTCAATAGTCTCCTTAATAAAATTATCTTCCATCCTTTTATTTTTTCTTATTACTTCTGATAATTCTCCAACTTCTTCAATCAACTTTAAAAAATATCTTTGTGTATTATTCATTTCTAATGGTTTAGTTAATCTATATTTTTCTTTTAAATATTTCTGCATTTTTCTAATAGTTAAATCCATCTCCAATCACACTCCTACCACTAGTATACATAATAAAATCAAAATAAACAACCATAAGAAAAAAGACTAACAAAAATTAGTCTAAATCATGTCTTGATAATATATTAGCAGGAGTCTTTCTCATAGTATAAAATACCGGTAATAAACTAACTATTATATTAAACAAATATATTACTATAACGCTTATCAAAACAACCCAAATATTTATCATATAATTAGAAGATATATAAGAAATATCTTTTAGTTCATATAAACAATAAGATATAAATAATACACCAGGTAAACTTGATATTGAAGTAATAGCAAAAGATTCACCAATAAACATTTTATATATATCACTCTTCTTAACACCAATAGCTCTATATATACCTACTCCTTTTATTCTAGATAAAAATGATGAACGTGTCATTAATATTATTTCTATTAAAGAAATACTTAACATAACTAAAGACACTATAACAGAAGACTTAATAGATTCTTTCTTTTCATCTATATACCTATCTTTATCTACTTTATATACATCTTTAACATTAATATTCTCTTCTTTAAGACCACTAACAAATTCTTCTTTATTCTTAGGATATACAGTCATACTATTCTTATAAGAAATAACATCATACATAATCGTAGATTCATTAACAAAATAATAATCAAAATTATACTTAGTATCATAATAACCTACTACTTTTAATTTCTTATCATTAACTTTTACATCTATTTCCTTATTTAACTTCATAACATCTTTTTTATCTATATTTACTATCACTTCATAATCATTATCAGGTAATTTTCCCTCTTTTAAAACTATATCATCTTTATATAAATTGTAATTATATACTTGTTTTTCATCCTTACTATCTATATCAATAGTAATATTACCATAAATTTGATTATTATTATCATTAGAATTACTTATTATATTTATAAATTCACTTTCTTTAGCATATATAGATGGACTATTCTTATCTACTATTCCTACTATCTTATATTCTAATCTATCAACTATTAAATATACTATTTGATTTAACAACTTTTCATATCCCGTTATACCAGCCATTACATACTGACCATTTTTATTAAAAACACTCTTATCAATAACAATTTCCCTATCATCTACAGGCATCCTACCAAGTATTATATCATCTTCATTTAACATAGATAAGCCAGATAAAGAACCACTAATCATTGAATAACTATTCATAGTTTGATAATAATAATCTGTCTTAACATTAAATACTACTTCTGAATCTCCTGGTAAAATATAATTAACTCTATCATCATTAGCATATCCAAGATAATCATCTATTTTTATTTTATTACTATTAATCATAACATAATTTAAATTAGTTCTAATAAAATCGCTATCTTTAATATCCGTAACACCCAAAATATTACTTATCGAATATGTAACAAATATTCCTGACATAAAAAACCCAAGTAATAATATTTTTTTAATAAATGAATAATTAAATACTTTTTTAAAGCCATTAGATATTATTGTAAAGATATTAAATATAGAACTATATTTTAATTTAATATCTTTATTAATTAAATTATCAAAATTAAAAGAATACTTCTCATAAATACTTTTATCCATTTTTTTATATTTATCATTAATTAATTCTATATTTGAATTACTATCTATAACTTCAATATTATCTTGATTTTTATTTTCTATATAAATATTACCATTCTTAAAAACTATATTTAACTTTAATTTTACACTTTTATCAGAATACATATTAATATCAAAATTATCATTCTTACAAACATTATGATATTTATAATCCTTTAAATATATCTTATTATCCATTCTATAATCTAATTCATCATTATCACTATTTTCATAGTCCTTAACAATTTTACCATCAGATACTTCTATTATTCTTGTAGCATAAAACTTAGCAATATCCGCTTCATGCGTTACAAGTATAACCAACTTATCACGTGAAATAGATTTAATAATATTCATTATTTCAATCGTATTCTTAGAATCTAAATTACCCGTAGGCTCATCAGCCAATATTATTGAAGGATTTTTAACTATTGCTCTAGCAATACCTACTCTTTGTCTCTCACCACCAGATAACATAGAACAAGGTCTTAATTTATATCTATACATTCCAACTTTATCTAAAATATAGTCAACCCTTTTCTTAATTTCTTTCTTATCTTTTATACCAATCATTTTTAATACTATTGCTACATTATCAAAAACAGACATATTATCTATAAGTTTATAATCTTGAAATATATAACCAATATTTAAATTTCTAATTTTATCAACCTTAGAAGACATAACCTTAGTTATCTTCTTACCATTTATATATATTTTACCAGAATCAACTTTATCTAATCCCCCAATAGCATTTAACAAAGTTGTTTTACCACATCCAGAAGGTCCAAGTAAAGCTACTAATCCCTTATCCAACTCTAAAGAAGTATCACAAATAGCTCTAATTTCATTTTTTCTTCTCTTATTAAAATATTTATATACATTTTCCAACCTTACCATATTTAAACCTCCTCTTTATATGTCTTCATTACTGAACGTTTAAATATTTTTCTTGCAAACCTAGTAGATATTGCATAAGACATTATAACTATTATTAAATATACTACTAAATAATCTCTCATTTCTAAATAACTAATCAAAGAAGAAATATAACTATTATTAATAACATTATATTTACATAACAATACAAAACCTATTACTATTAAATAAGTAAATGTCGCATTAGTAAATAATTCTACATCAAGAATCTTCTTCGTATTACTAACATTACTACCTAATATTCTTAATGTCGTATAATAAACATTTCTAGATTTTAAAATTAATTTTATAACAAAATAAGATATAAAAAACAAAGTAACAATTAAAACAATATTAATAACTACCTTAACAATAGCAAATACTTTCAACAAATCTGACTCAGCATTTATATTAGTATCCTTTATTTTTAAAGTATTAAATCCTAAATTCAACAATTCTTTATCTACCACATCAATATTTCTAATATCATCTACAAAAATACTATATTGATAATCACATTCATTAAATAAGTTATCATAATCAACACTACTAATATATATTTTAGAATACAAATCATCATAACGAGTCTTTTCATTATAAGACTTATCTATCACTAATTCCAATTCTTTTTCATAATATAAATTTTTAACAGTTATATACACCTTATTATTCTTACAATTATAATTTTTACACAAATATTCATAATTTTCATTTATTACAGCATGTCCTTCACTAATAGAATTACTCTTTCCAATAAAACTTCCATCATCATTTAAATATTTATTATTTATCATTACTTTTGTCTTACTAATTTCTCTATTATAATTATACATATACTTATCTATATAATTATTACTTACATATATATAATCATCAAAAGTATTATTATCATATTTAATACCTACTATTTTAAATTTAAAATCTTTATTGTCTTCAATAACAAAATTCTTATTAAATAACTTATCCATATCATCTTTATATTCATCAAACTGATAATTATATTCTTCATTTATAACAATTACTACCTCATCATCACTATTAGGTAATCTACCAACATCAACACTATCCTTAAATGAATCAATATCTCTTAAATAACCATATATACATAAATTATCATCATCATTAGTATTAGCATAAACCATCCTATCTAAAATAACATCATTCTTAACAATATAATCTACATTAGAAATATTAGATATATTACTTACATCTTCTTCCGTAAATTTAGTACCATCTTTTTTATTAATAACAATTCTCTTAGGATCTGTATTATTAAAATAATTATTATATAAAGAATTAATACTATCTACCTCTGACTTCTCACTAGAAGAATACATTGATAATAAGCCAAATGATATAAACAAAAATACCGTCAATATTAATAAGAATTTAGGAATTATATTAAATGTATTTCTTATACCTAATTTTACTATATTAAAAATAGACATCTTATTATCATTAAATTCTATCTCACTATCACACTTATCATATTCTCTAATCTTATTATCAGATATAACACGCCCATCAGCCATAGTAATTACCCTCGTAGCCAAATGGAGAACTTGTTCTAAATTATGAGTAACCACAATAACAAGCTTACCATTAGAAACTTTCTTTAATAATTTAACTATTTCTCTACCAGACTTTGAATCAAGATTACCAGTTGGTTCATCTGCAATAATAATAGGTGTCTCTTTAGCTAAAGCTCTTGCAATAGCAACACGTTGTTTTTGACCACCAGATAATTTAGATACTTTTGTATTCTTATATTTAGTTAACCCAACTTCTCCAATTAAAGATAATACTTTACTCTTTATATCTTTACTTTTATATCCATTAATCAAAAAAACTAACTCTATATTTTGATATACACTATAACTATTAACTAAGTTATATGTTTGAAATATATTAGATACATATTTTTTCCTATAATCTTCAAAATCAGATTCCCTATAATGACTAGTTTCTAAATCATTAATATACATTTCCCCTTCTTCATAACTATCAAGTCCTGATATAACATTCAATAATGTTGATTTACCACTACCAGACTCACCAGTTATTACAACAAATTCACCAAGTTCAAAATTAAGAGAAACATTATTTATTCCACTAGCTACAATACCTTTATTATAATAAAACTTAGATACCTTTTTAAGTCTTAACACATTTTTCCCTCCAATCTACTCATCTACTTTTTTAGTTTTAAAAGCCACAATAGTAAATATAAGTATTGATAAAAATAATGTTATTACTACTAATTTATATGCTAATCCTGTCTCTGGATTCTCAAATATTTCATGAGAACCAGAAGATGTACTACCAGAATTACCTTGACTATTACCAACATATTCATATGTAGCAGTTATATTTGGATTAAAGAAAGATCTAGCTGTTATTACAGCATTACCAGAAGAATTTATCATATTTAAAACACCATACTCATTTATTGATAATACACTCTCATCAGAAGAACTATATTCTATTATATCGTTATTTCCCATTGGATTAACATCTTCATTCAAAGCAAAATAAGGCCCATTCTTGCCAATCATACTAGTAATACTTATATCTATACTTTGTGTAGGAACATACTTAGATATAAAATCATTTAAAGACCTATCATTAAATATTCCCTTAACATCAAAACTACTAAAATCATCTAGTTTTTTTAAATACCATGCTATCTTCTTATTATTTGTTCTATTAACATAACCATCAAATTGACTTTTACTCAAATCATTAAACCACTTATAAGTCTTTTTAAATGAATCCCAATCCATTTTACCATTTACTCTAACAAGGCTTAAAAGATAATCACCACATCCACCACTCCAAGTTCCACCATTCACATAATTATCATACTGAGTTTTATAATTATTTAATATAAACTTTTCCATATCATAATTATTATCTGTTATTATATTCATCTTTTCCATAGCATACAATGGATAAAAACTAGCTGTTTGTTCTTTTTCTTTTGTAAATCTCTCAAGTGAAGTTACATAAGAATTATCACTACTATAAAGTGGTAAATCAAATACATGCCCCGTCTCATGAAGAAACGTCCAAGATATAAAATTATCTTTCTTATCACTTTTCAAATTATTAACAGTATATTTTCTATTAGCTTCAATAGGAAAACCAGATATTGCCCCATAAATATGATAATTAGTCATCATATAAACTAATTGTCCATTTTTATATGGATACAAAGTACCATGTGAACTATTTCCAACTAACTCAGCCATATATTTATATGCTTGAGAATATTTATTTGTAATTTTTTTTAAGTCATCATTTGTTAAACTAGCACTATCAATGTCTTCCTTCCAAACTACCAATTTAACCTTTTTATCATCTGATTCAACTTGAACTAACCTATCATCTGCTAAAGAAATAGCTATATCTTTTATATATACCGTTCCCTTAGCATAATAATCTTCTATTCCCCAAAATCCAAGCACAATTCTACCTTTACCATCATATTCTGGCTTTAACACTACTTCTAACTTTTTATATTCATTAGTATTATTATAAGAAGATAATGCCCAATTATAAAAAGAATTATCTTCATTTCTATATATTCCAACAACTCCACCCTTATTGCCAACATAATCTTCTACCTTTACATCAGCACTAATAACATATATCTTATTTGGGTCTAGCCCATTAACACTACAATTATAATACCCATAAGATTTATTACCAGTAATATTAATTGACTTAATTCCATCACGTTCTTTAAAAGTAACCTCTCCTTGAGTACCTTTTTGTTCTTTACATATCATATTCATTCCTGAAATAATAGAACTAACACCATTACTCTTTTCAACAGGAACTAAATCTTTTGATACAACTAAAGAATTTACAGGAGTAATAAATAATATTAATAATATAAAAGTAAATACCAATTTTTTCATAACACTAATCCTTTCCTACTATTTTTTTATAAGTATTTTTCTTCTCTAATCTAATAATTTTCATCTCTCTTATAAAACCTATAAATAACATAATACCCACTATAAATAACATTAAACTAACAACAAGAACTATAATTGTACTACCAACCATAACTATAATTCCTTCCTGTAATGTTCCTACCTCACCTAAATTCTTAACAATAATTTCTACTACTATAGGTATATTTTTATATACCACAAAAGCTACCACCAATAAAACTATAGCTATAATTAAATTTACATAACATTTCTTTTCTCCCATTTATTTCATATTCTCCCTACTATATATAGTATATCAAATTATTTAACCTAGTACAAGAAAAAAGAAAAAAGAGAATTAAATATGGCAATTGCATAAAAAAGTCAAAAAGTTTTGATAGATAGAAAAAATCATATATAATTGCATTATAAGATAAAGAGGTACTATATATGAAAAGTTT
>OGUQ01002535.1_pt1 | contig 12396 bp, 8 predicted proteins | sample 1574701 | NCBI WGS metagenome assembly OGUQ01 (sample SAMEA2582087, study PRJEB24529) | metagenome | biome: Human gut stool | place: China | collected 2011 | reverse complement strand
AAAGTCCGGGCTTTGCGCATAAAAAAAGGTTGTGCCAGCATTTTGACACAACCTCATCAGTATCAAATATATAAAGCTAAGGTTTTGGTTATTAATTCCAAAGTCCACAATGGATTGTGTGAGAAATGGGAGCATCAGTTGTATCATGCTGCCCAAAAGCAGGCCTAATAGTAGTTGCCCCACCAAATTCCGGTAAGGATGAAGATATGAATACAAGAATCCGAAACCTTTACGATTAATAGGCTCATCTTCATCCTTCATGACATAAAAATCGGGAGTAGGCTCCAGCAATAGTGCAACTCCCGTATCTTCCCCGTTCTTTCGCGAACTTATCCAGCAACGGCAAAATTCTTCTCTGATATATTTCAGTTTTCCTGCTCCGGGATCGGCAACCCATACTTGCTGATTGTTTATTTTGTAGACTACAACAAAATGCTGCTGATTCCAGTGTATGATGCAAGGCAGAGGAGCTTCCTGAAGTTTTGCATAATCTATTTGCACACATATACTTCGAAAACCAAGTTTATCTGCTGCCTCGCTGATACCCAGCATGGATACACCTTCACGGGTGATGAATGACTTTTCCCTCAATTTTTCCAGCGAGTAATGCTTGCCATAGAAAGCAGTCACCATGCGCAGGCAGGTAGGACCACAATCCATAGTATCATACTGAGTATAAAGAGGAAAATTTTTCATAACTATTTATCAGACACACTACCTATTTAGTCATCCTTATGGCCTCCACACCTGAGAATATATCATATTCATAAAATGGTGCCCCCTTCTCCTTTTTCTCTACTAAATATAACTTCCCATTTTCTTCATCCACACAGAAGAAATAGCCAAACTTATCAAGTTTCATCTTTCTTATAGGATTACCTTCCCAATCAAACTGCTCAATATATACATATGTATCACCACTCTTGTTATCTTTTTGAATCTCTTTAAAAAATCTTCCGCCAAGATTCAAGAAATAAACATATTTTTCCCCCGGATAGCAATATCTATAATACAATAGATTCAATTGATCAACATCAGCTTGATTTAGAGTATTGTAATCATACCCTTTCCCTGGTTGTTTTACAATATGTGATGTTTTCTTTTCCAAATCTATAAATTGCAATCTGTTATAATACGTATATGCATAAACAGCTTTTTTTCGATCTTTCCGAGCCACAAGATTGCCCAAATACAAAGACCAATCTGCAATATCCGTATCTAAAAACAGTGGAAGTAGTTCACTAGTCTCAGATTCTTTGCCCTTATTCTCTGTTATATAAAGTGATTGTCCCTTTGAAGACTTACCAGCAAATAACCATACTCCTTCTGTCATATCTACAAAATTTTTAATAATGGCGACCCTATTGCCGCCCATTTCATGATTCCATGAGTAACTTCGCTGTTTTGTCTTTTCTACTTCACCATTATTGTATACGTTGTAAATAAATCCCTCATCTTCAATATAGCATAAAATGGAATCACTTTTAGGTAAACAAATATGCGGATTAAAAAACTTTGCCGGATAATCTCCCCATGCTCCTAATTCTACGAATATTTTTTTTTCTCTTACATCTAAAGCACGCAAAGGCTCATTAGAGTTCTTGTAGATTAAAAAACCATTATGGAAGACAATTCCTACTTCCTGAGTAACAGGTTGATAACGGTAGTTAAAGGAGATAGGTGTCCCTTTTATCTCCACTATCCCCTTAAAGGAAATATTGCTTTCCGGCACGTCATTGCCAGCCATCAGTTGGCACACAACACACGTAAGAAAATAAATGTACATCAATATTGTTCTCATATCTCTTTTATTTTGATTTTTCAATAGGACTATAAGGTAAAGGAACATCCTTCCCACGCGCTCCATATTCTCCATTACTCCTTCTAACACGGAATTTCACCCCCATTGATTCACAGAACTGATAAGGAGCATTGTACATTCTGATCATAATGGCTTCTACCTTCTTACGGGACATTCTTTCACGTTTCCATTTATAGTCTTTAATCGTTTCACCCGGCTTTGCCTTTTCAAACCCGCTACAAACCCAGTTGTATTGATTATCATCATCCGATATCTTTAGAATTAATCCCGGTAAGCCATGAAATTTATAAGGTCCTACACTCAAAGGAATATCTGTAGCAAACCATGCATTATAAGTCCGCCCCCTAAACCAGCAGGTTGCCTTCTGACAGAGATAACTTGCAATACTATCCATATCTTCTTCAATTTTCCAGTTTATATTTTCCATAGACTCAGTATATTCAAAAATAGGTCCAAAAAAAGCCCGACATAGAAAAACGATCCTATGTGTATCAAAAAGGAAATGCGTTTCTACAGGCCAAATCTGTTGTTGTATCAAAAACCCCGTATCCAGTCCTTGTGCTACCATTTCAGTTGTTATGGAGTCCTTCTGAAAAAGTAGATAGCTATGGCATTTTGAGACATTTTTTCCTATTTCAAGAAGATGTATATCCTTGATAACCGCCCCTCTATTTCCAAAATCCGGATACAAAGTAAAATCATAATAAGCTTTATACAGACACGTGTCAAGCACTTCATACTTCTCCAAACTCTCTGAGCTTGGAACAAAAATTTGTGCTTTAACCGCCACACTATAACATTGGAAAATGATTAGAAATATAAATATCAGTTTTCTCATATTATATAATTTTTAATTTTACATAATCTTAAAACTAACCTTAAACATAACAGAAGAAGGCCGAATTAAATAACTGGAATAACTACGATCCAAGTCATTCAATGAAGTATAGGAATAGGAACGCACATCAAATATATTATTCCATTCCAAATAAAAGCGAGTTGATTTCCATTTATACTGTAAACCCAAATTAGCTAAAGAGAAAGATTTTCTACCACTGTTATAATCAGTATAATAATTATAATAGGATGCAGACAAACTAATATCATAAGGAAAAGCCACACTACAATCGACTTGATTCACCAAACTCGATACTCCCGGAAAGCGCTCTCCACTCTTCAAGCGACTCCATCCTTTACGCCACAATCCGTTCCAGCCCATCGATAAAAAAGTGAAAGGTTCACAATGCAACTTTCCATTAATATTCACCTCTTCCGAAAGATTGCGTACTACCTGTCCTTGCCTCAATCTGGCATAATTTTTATTTGCATACAATCCATGCAGCTCCATTGCGAGTTTTTTCCAGTCAAACCCTTTGCTGATAAATATTTTTGCTCGAAAAGTATCTCCATTCGTATGTATCTTGTGAGTCACCAATCTGGATAAATTATTTTCGAAAGTCTGTCCGTAAAGAACTTCAGTAGAAGAACGACTATAATTGGCACTAATATTGGCAAAGAATATAGCATAAACATTTTTATAGTTAAGATTAAAGCTTGTATAATGCAAAACACCATCACTCAGATCCGGTTCATAGGAACTTAAATTCCTGTAATTGCCTAAGATATATCCATCATATAATTGACCTATGCCTACACCATAACTCAGTAGTTGATACCCCAAAGCCAATTCCCATTTTCCCCACAAAAATGCAAGTTGAGCATTGGGTTCAAACAAGCATTTTGTACGGTGCACCGATAGCTCCTGTAACTTTTGTTTAAATGATTTTCCATTAAAAATCACTGGTAAATCCACAGACAAATTAAAAACATCCGAATTATAACTTATGGCAGCCGCTACACCTGTACGAAAATTAAGTAAAGTGCTATTATTTTCCATTTTTTCATTTTCCAACAGCTTATCACTACCGGTGCCATAGCTTCCGGTAAGGTTACTATTCAATCTGTCGTAATCAATATTTGCCAACAGTTCAGGATTAACGCGTATCTTTCCAATTCTGAATGCAGACAGCATAGCTATTGAATTTTTAGTATCAAAATGAGTCAATCGGATAGTTTGGTGAAGTTGATCCGCTTCTTCACCGGCAAACAGATCATCAAACAAACAAGGTATTACTGTCAACTTCTGGGGATTGTTTTTAAAATTTATAATGGAGTTTATTCTCCATCCCGAATATTCGTCTTTTTTAATAACCCATTTCAGCTTATTCGATACATCTACCATTTTATAATCGGCATACTGGTTTATATCCTTTTCATTAACTGCCAGTCCACGTCCATCTTGCCATTCGAATTGATATTTCAAAGTCTCTTGTAAAAAGACGTTATCCGTATTGACTTCGTAGCTTCCATCTCCCATAAGCCTGTTAGTCCTCATGCGAGTAGACAAAGTTTCATCTATAACATTCAATGTTCCGTCAGGCATCATATATGAAATACTTGAATATCCCTGTTTCTTATCAATATCATTAAAATAATATACTCCAATATTCCATTCATTCCCTTTTTTATTTTTGATGATATTATTAGCTGTCAACACCTGTGACTGATTATTATAATATCTTGACTTTTCAATATCAGGAACCTCAGGCTCCTGAATTCTTGTCAGAGCCTCAATCGTATTACTTGAATTATAATCTTGAATTTCTTTCTCAATGTCCTTACCGCTATTATTAACTTTATAAGTAACAAGATTCTGATGCTTCCGGCTGAAATAAGAAGCAAATACTTCTCCTTCCCCCAGCCAGGAATTGCTATAGCCACCTCCAAGAAGAGAAACAAGAGAAAATATTCCCTTGGCAGATTCTTTCAATTTTAAATTAATGGCAGCCTGATTGGAATATTCTATTTTCTTTAATGCTTTTACTGATTGATGATGCTCAAGTACCTGAATAGTTGCTATATCATCCGGTGAAATGTTATTAGTGGCAATCCCATACCGTTTTTTCAATAAGTCCATACCTTCTATATAAAATTTACTTATAGGCATCCCGTTATATTCTATTCTTCCCGACTCAGCCACTCTAATGCCTGGTAACTTCTTCAATACATCACCGATATTTGCGTCATGTGCCGACTTGAACGAACTAACTAAATAGTTCAACGTATCTTTATTCTCCCACAACCGTCTACTTTTCACTACCACTTCTTTAATTTCGATAGCTTTTTCTTTGGCTTTAACATCCAGAATGCATGATTTATTTTCTATTTTTCTTTCTATAGGAGCTATATTAAACCCTTTTACCAGAATGTATAAGCTGTCTCCCACTATATTGCACTTCAAAATATAATTCCCTTTATCATCCGTTAATGCGTAACATAATATGCCTGGTTTTGTAAAATTCTTCACGATCATAACATTTGCAGAAGAAATACCCTGCCCTTGCTCATCCATAATCCTTCCCTTCACCACCACTTGCCCGTGTAACTGCAAAGAGAATATCTGACAGAATAAACCAATCAATAAACAAGCTACATATTTCATCATACAGCATTCCAGATATTAGTTTCTAAATCAAATCACAAAGATTATCCCTTTCTAAAATGCGTTCATAAATGCCAGGTGGCGGACAAAGATATTGGTAGCAACATGCATCACATATTGTACTATTCCGAATCTGACGCCAAGCCGTATTAGCTGATAGTTCTCTATACACAATACTCTTTATGTCATCCTGACAGAGATTTCCCAGCACAGCCGTATCATTCGTAGCTCTTACAGAACCATCCGGATAAACATTCAATACTCCAAAAAACGTAGAATTTAATTTTTGATTACAGAATATCTTTCTCATGCCTATCACAGACCCTAAAATATCTTCCTCTTTCAAGAAAACATTCTTTTTGAAGAAATCAAGATTATGACCAGTATATAACGGCCGGATGCAAACAGAATAATTATCAGGAAAAACAGAAGCAACATATTCTTCTTCTGATGTCACATATACATGCAAGGTTACCTTCTCCGGCCGAATAGATAAATGCATAATTCTATCCTTCACTTCCTCCATATCATCAATGAAACAGGGAACGATAATTATATCATAGAAGAAGTCGGAAGCATAAAGTCCGGTTATTTGTTCCAATTCAGTATATGCAAACCACAAATGATAATTATACTGCGGAAAAGAGGACAATATATTCCTCAATTTACCCCAATAAGAATATTGTGCAAGATTTCCTCCTACAAAATTAACATGCTGCATAATTGAATACTGACTATCTCTCAGTAATAGTTCTATGATAAAAGGATCCAACTGTTTGCACTGACCGATACTTCCCCGGATAGGAAATAATAATTGTCGTAAAATCAAGTCCCATTCTTCCAGCAAACCATCATCCAATGATAAAAAGATATTCAATTCCGATAAATAGGAAATTATATCATCTCCCATAAGTTCTGTCGCTTCATCATCAATATTCTCTATATCCTTTTGGAGATTCAATATAGGCAAAAAATTAACAGGCTTCAACGGGTGAGAAGCTATGGGCTGCAGATTCACAAGCTTTTTCTTTATTGCATCTTCCAACAATTCTTTATCACATGTTTCAACAGCCTCTTCCGAAACAGATATTACACCCAGATTTTCTGCTATATGTACTTCCCTAACCCAATCATTAAAAACCAAATTAGCAGAATGCAATACGGCTCCTGTATCCGTATTATATAGCATCATCTTTTCTCTATGTACTTGCTTCACATATATATTAGGATATACGTAGAACCAATAATTAGTATCATTCATATGTGCCCTCCGTTATCTAAATTTCAGATTTTTCATTATATCTGCATAGTAAGTAGGATTTCTTGCAAAAAATTTAAGCTGGGCATCTTTATATAGATGAAATTCTTGTTCATTCATATATCCATTGCATTCAATAGGATTTGAAGTGCTATCCAGATTATGAAGGAAAAACATACATTGAGTACATCCCTTTTTTCCATAACATTTACTACAAATAGGTTCAAGCCTAGCATAAAAACTATTATATTTATTTGCAATTTCCTCAAAATCTAACTTTACTTCCTGCTCCTTAATCCATCCCAATGTATACTGATGCGTTATCCGTTCACAAGGCAATATTTCTCCTGCAACTGTAATAAAAACCTTCTTAGAAAATGGAAGACAAGTACCTGTAGGCAACTTTGATATAACTCCATGTCCATATAACAACTCATTATAATTATCATATTTAAAATCAGAATAATACAACAAATACAAAGATGCAGTCTTATATGTAGGAGAGTCAAATTGCATTTTTCTTTCCATTTCTGTATAGTTTTCCGATTCAAAGAAAGCTTCCGTTACATTTTGAAACATACCTAGAAATTCATCTTCCTTTTCTACCCGGATACCCATAGTATTCAACTCTGAAATCTTGGGAATCTTATCAAAATTAGCAGAAAAGAAATCATATATTTTTTTGATAGCATTCCTATTATGCAATACAGCGTTAAATTTCACGTTCTTCTCGTAAAACTCAGGATACTTATTGCGGAACTCATTTATGCAGTCCACAATGGAATGATATGCCGGCTTTCCGCTGGGGAATACCCTATATGAAGATCCATATTCATCGCCATCCAAGCTAAACAATAGTTGGAAATTTTTCTCCACCAAATAGTCTGCATATTTATTAAGTAGAATAGCATTAGTTGTCATCGAATAACAAAAAATCCGCCCGACATCCTTTAAATTCGCTTCTATATACGTAATAATTCTCTGAACAAGAGCCATATTCAATAAAGGCTCGCCACCATAAAAGCTAATGCAAATAATCCGATTGGCAGAATCATTATATTCAGATTTCCACAATGATTTCATGTAATCTAAAAAAGCAATAACTTTTTCATAACTTAAATCATCATTAGTCCTGTTGTCTGTAACAGAATATAATGAGCCATAGCCGCAGTAATGACACTTCAGATTACAACGTTCTGTAACTTCAAATACAATCTGGCGCGTATTACACAAACATCTCATTATAGAAGTTGAATCTAAGTGTCTCATACTATTCATTTGATTAAAATAAATATTCTTCAAACATACAATCCCTAATTTCTCATTCCAAAGGAACAAGAAACAGGGATTATCTTTTATTGAGCCCCATTTTTTATGGAGTGATTACCACTTCATCAGTGAAGATTGTTTGGCTAGTTATAGGTACATTATCAGAGTGTTTGCCACCTTTTTGGTTCTCAGTGCCATTGTCATATTCACTTGAAGACCCTTTACAAGCACATCCACATGTAGCACCACCTAAAATTTGTCTCACTGCTTTTGTTTCCAGTTTATAACTCTCAAAAGAGTTCAATTTCAAAGTTTTCATGGTTTTTATTTTTTCAATTAGTAGATAATAAAATAACAAATACCCCAAACCTCCTTTCTGTAATATTTGCTCAAAATAATGATTAGTATTTCATTCAAGAAGATCATTCCAAAGTAGCTATAACTTAAAATCGCCTTCTAGCATCATTCCATCAGAAACAATTTCTATTATATACTCTCCGGCATATCTTCCGTTTAAATCAATAGAAAAGCTTGCAGGATTAGTAAACAGCTCAGAATAAACCGTTTCTCCAGTAGTTTCATTAATAACATTGACCGTAACAGCGGAAAATGCTACTTGAAAATCAACAGTTACTACCTTATTACATAAGTAAGCACACACAGGTAGAAAAACACTACTGCGAGTTTGAGGAGCATCTTCTGGACTCGTATCACCAACCGATTTATTAGGATCTCTATCTCCATCCTTTTGCGTAAGCATTATCTCCGTATTACCAGAGACAAACTGTGCGTTTATCGAAATAGTAAAAGACAAAAATGAAAATAAAATAAATAATACCTTTTTCATATGCATCAGACTTTTGTTTTATGATGGCTAAATTACAAAAGTCTGTGCAAACAAAGTGTGTCACAAGTGTGCCATCACCTATTTTTTTTGCAAAATTTCTTCAAATTCACAATTTTGCTCAGCACCCATCCGCTTAAGTAAAGCACTTTTCTTTCGATAGAGTGTCCTTCTGGAAAGATGCAATAAGTATTCTAAATGGGAGAATGGAAACCCTGCTAAACTTAAACACACCAAATGAAGTTCTTCTTTAGACAATTGGTACTTTGCGCAAAGATCCGTTATAGCATTATTCCATTGCATATCCATTCCGATAACAAATTCCTGCCATTCCCGGTCGCTTATTTCTTCATCAGATTCATCTTTATCCAGACAATCTTTAATAATAACCTGCATCTTTTCGTAAAGCGGTGAGTGCAAGAAAGCCTCCTTTGCTAAAGTACTTCGCTTCAAAATCATCTCGTCCAGTTCTGCCTGTATTTTTTTTCTTTGTTCTTCATCAATTTGATGTGAAGCCAATTCTTTTTTCAAGCCTTCAATCTCCAAATCCTTTTGCACTATATCAGTCTGCAGACTGGCATAATGTTGACTTAAATCTCGATTTGTCTTTTCTAATTCTTGTTTATCCCTTTGCAATAAACCATTTCTTCTTTGATATCGTCTGTATAGAGAAAGAGCAATTACCACAATTACCACTGTTATCAGCATAAAACTATATAAATATGTATTTAAACGTCCTTTATAATATAGCTTTTGAAGCATTTTCTGTGCATCAGCTTCCGCTTCAATCATTTTATTAACAACTACACTCCGACGAAATTGATATAAACTGTCTTTGTATGCAGAACTGCTTCTTTCCAGTTCCAGAGATAAAGCAATATTTCCCTGAATCATTGCGATATCTGCCAGACGCATATAAACACCTGACTTTCTTCCATAGTCTCTACTCACCAGACTTTTATTGAGATAGAAAATAGCGGAATCATATTGTTCACATTTATAATAAGCATCCCCTAATATGAGAAAAGCATGATAAGCCCGTGCAGTATCCCTCCGCAAGGAAAGAGTCAGCTTTGCAAAATACAAGGCCTTTTCTCCCTGATCCATCCGACTATACAAATTGCTGAGTAAAGCTGAAACATTAGCTTTTAGTCCATTATTCCCTGCTCTATCTATTGCTGCAAAAGCATCTGATAATTTCTGTTCAGCAATAGAAAAAAATTCCTCCCCTTTTGCTAAACCAATAGAGCCTTGTTTAGATAGTGCTTCAGCCCAAAGAATAGTATCTTTCAATTCTTCGGCAATACCTTCCACCAACCGATAGATAGAATCCGCCTTTTCATTGAAGTCCTGTATAGTATATATATAACCTATATTATTATATATCAATCCCAATTGTCTCTTTTCTTTCGCTTTCTCCGTCAAAGGCGCCGCAATAAGAAATTCCCGGATTGCTTCCGCCTGCCGGTTCATGTCCCTATACACACATCCCCAATAATAATGTGCCTTTGCCTGCATGCGCACATCATTCGTTTTATCGTAATATGCCACAGCATAGCGTATCAACGAATCATCCGTCTGCACAACATAATTCTTATCCCTTGCCTGTGTCAACAATAGCGCATAATAAGCACTATCAGCCTGTGCCGCAAAATTCTCCATTGAAATGCCACGTAAGATATTCAACGCACTGTCCGGCTGTGATTGCATAAGAGAATCCGCCAATATCAACTGCCTGTTATTACTCTGTTGCTCGTTGCAAGCCACCAGAAAAAAAACAATCGAAAGGAGTGTTAAAGTTATATTGTTTTTCACTGTATCCGTCGTATTATTATAAGTTGTAGTGCAAAGATAGAATTTTATTTCTGAAAAGTAATAGCTCTATGCGCTTCATCAATAACCAGATTCAGATGTCCGTTGGTGGCATACGAGAAGATATACACACTTCACATGATAATTACCATAGGATAATATATTTTCCTCCTATGATTGTTTCTCCCTAAATGCTCCATTTTGTGATGCCTACAGATGTGATTCAGCAGCGTCACAACTGTGAAGCACGTGCTTCACAGTTGTAAAGCACGATACCCACATCCGTGGTCACTACTAAAATAATGGTTATCAACAAAATACAGATGATTAGTTTTCTTAATGAACATAAGGGATTGACATTTACAATCCCTATTTGGAATGGACAAAAACAGGCAGGTGTAAGTAACTTTACCTACACGCCGTTTTTATCTACCTACACCACACTCTAACACCGATGAACAGGGAGGTACAGAGCATGAGTGCAAGCGTGCAAGTAAAAGTATACTAAAATCTTATGTATGTTTGAGGTCAGACTTCTTCCCCCTTCAGCGTTGCCGAACTGGCTTCGGTAATCTTCACCATTACAAAATCACCCACGCGATGTGTACCCCGGTCGAATACTACCACCCGATTTTGCTCCGTACGTCCTACAAGCTGCTCACGGGAACGTTTGGAAACACCTTCCACCAACACTTCATACGTCTTGCCGATGCAACGGGCGTTAGACTCGGCGGATAGACGATTCTGCAAAGCGATAATCTCATTCAGCCGACGTATCTTCACTTCTTCAGACACATCATCCGGCAGATGCTTGGAAGCATACGTACCCGGACGCTCGGAATATTTAAACATGAAAGCCGAATCGTAACCACATATTTCCATCAAGGAAAGGGAAAGCAGGTGATCTTCCTCCGTTTCGGAATGGAAACCGGAAAATATATCTGTAGACAGGCCACAATCGGGGATGATACGACGAATAGCATCCACACGTTCCAGATACCACTCACGGGTATATTTACGATTCATCAATTTCAGGATGCGAGAACTCCCACTCTGTACAGGCAGATGGATATGCTTGCATACATTGGGAACTTGTGCGATGACTTCCAGTGTTTCGTCACTCATATCCTTAGGGTGCGAGGTAGTGAAACGGACACGTACCCCCGGTGCGGCCTCAGCCACAGTGCGGAGCAGCATAGGGAAAGTAACAACCTCCCCATCCGGTTTCTCAAAACGGTAGGAATTTACATTTTGTCCCAACAGGGTGACTTCCTTATAACCTTTAGCCACGAGGTCGGACACTTCGTTAAGGATGCTTTCCACATCACGACTACGCTCACGCCCACGGGTATAGGGAACAATGCAATACGTACAGAAGTTATTACATCCACGCATGATGGACACAAAACCTGAAATGTGGTTTCCACAAATGCGCGAAGGAATCACATCCCGGTAAGTTTCAGTGGTAGAAAGCTCCACATTGATAGCTTTCTCACCTGCCTCCACAGCTGCAACCAGATCAGGAAGAGTGAGATAAGCATCAGGTCCAACCACCAGGTCGACGTGATGATTCGTTATCAAATCATCCTTTACCCGCTCGGCCATACACCCCAATACACCCACAATCAGATTTCGTTTTTTCTTTTTAAGTGAATGGAAGAACTCTAAACGATTCAGGATTTTCTGTTCGGCATTGTCGCGAATGGAGCAGGTGTTCATAAACACGGCATCCGCTTCTTCCAGTGTATCTGCCGTTGAGTATCCCGCCATCTGCATTACAGAGGCAATCACTTCACTGTCCGCCACATTCATCTGGCAGCCATAGGTTTCAATGAACAACTTCTTGTTGTCATCAGCAGTTGCAGATTTAAAGTCTGCTCCCGTTACTT
>OGUQ01002527.1_pt1 | contig 12440 bp, 9 predicted proteins | sample 1574701 | NCBI WGS metagenome assembly OGUQ01 (sample SAMEA2582087, study PRJEB24529) | metagenome | biome: Human gut stool | place: China | collected 2011 | reverse complement strand
GGTAGTACGGACTCTCCGTTAAAGCAAAGTATTACATTATCCGACTACCTTGAGCACAATAACATCTGTTACCATGACGGCAAGGAAGATGGTCATCACGTCGTAGAATGAGAAATTGGCTGGCTGCATAATACCATGACGTGCCACGTCCATCATACCCGAGGACATTACGGCGCCAATTGCCACACCTGCTGAAGCAACGATGAGCACCGTGCGGAACTTTGCCACTTTCGCTCCAATGGCACTGTTAAGGAAATTGACGGCATCGTTACTTACTCCAACAAAAAGGTCAAATACTGCCAGACATAGCAGAAAGACCACAATCGCTAAATAAATTGTTTCCATTTATGTTTAATTCTTTGGTTTTTTCACGCTGCAAAATTACTTGCTATGTATTACACCATGTTTAAACACATATTACAATCCGGTTACAACCAACAAAACTGTTTGTCTGATGGTGGTATACATTGCAAAAAAAGCATAAAATAGGGAAAATCCTAATTCTTTTTAGGCAAAATCCCTATACTTATATAATATTTCGCATTAATTTTGTAGTTGAAAAAGTAGCAGCCTTGTATGTAGAGGGCTGGTGATAGTAGAACTTAAAACAAAACTATTATGATACAAAGATTGTTATTGGCAGCAATAATTGGAGTAATCTCACTCCCGATGATGGCGCAGGATGATGACATGTACTTTGTTCCGAAGAAACAGAGTAAAGATGTGATAGTATTTGAGAAAGGTGACGGAACCTATGATTTGGCAGCACTTGACTCAACAGCCATGGTAATGTTGGATTCTGCTCAATATTTCGATGATATGAACGATGAATTCGTGTATTCTCGTCGTATGGAACGCTTCGACGACTACTATTGTCCGTCGCTCTATAGCTATTGGAATGATCCATATTGGTATGGAGCGTATAGTTGGTATTCGCCATATCGTCCTTATTGGTCTTCACGATGGAATTTCTATTATTCATGGTACAATCCATGGTATACTCCGTGGTATTATGATTGTTGGGGATGGCACTATCCTCATTGGGGATGGGGCGTTCCTTATGTATATTATTCATATCGAGGTAGATCCAATCCTACACGTAATTTCACCGCATCAGGGTTTGGTAGCAGAGTAAGATACGACAATCGCACCACAACACGCACTCATCGCAACAGTTTTGGTCAGCGTACAACAGTACGTAATAATTCTCGCTACGATAATAACCGCCAACAGAACTGGCAATACAATCGTCGTCAAAACGGTCAACCATCGTACGGCAGAAATAATGGATTTGGAAGCAATCGTGGAAGTTTCGGAAATGGTTTTGGCGGAGGTAGTCATAACGGCGGAGGCTTCAGCGGTGGCAGTCGTGGTGGCGGCTTTGGCAGCAGACGATAATATGTTGCTGTAGGGTTAGCACTTCAAAATATTAATTTAAACTGATTAGCAATGAAAAAGATTATAATAGCCTTTTCGTTTGCAATGTTTGGTGTTGCAGCAATGGGTCAAGAAACATATGATAATGCGCAACTTGCATCGAAAGACTTGAATGGCACAGCGCGCTATGTAGGTATGGGCGGTGCTATGGAAGCATTGGGAGCCGACATTTCTACAATGTCATCCAATCCTGCAGGTATAGGACTCTTTCGTCGTAGTATGATAAGTGGTTCGTTTGGCTTCAACAGCCAATCGGATGCAGCGGATATTGGAAAACGAAAGACTAAAGCAAGTTTCGACCATGCTGGCTTTGTGCATACAATGCGTTCTGGAAGAAATTCGTATGTCAACTTTGGTGTAAGTTACACAAAGAGCCGTAATTTCAACCAAATACTTACGGCTACGGGACGTTTGAATGGTGCTTCGCAGAACAAACTGTCGAGCATGAAGAAGTACAACGATTTGTATCGTTTGGAGAAACGTAACGGAGAGCTCACAAGCCAATGGGGAACAAACAATAATCCCGACTTACCATATAACCAAGTGGATTATCTTTATAGCAATGCATTGCTAAACGATAAAAACTCCCAACTCGTTGGTATGAACGCTAATGGCTATAACGGTGGAAACTATCTTGGAGATGCCAGCGGAGTATTAGATGCGTCGGGCAATCTTCGAGCCGCATACTACAATGCTGACGGATACGACTTCTTTCGTGGTACAAGCGGATATATCGGAGAGTACAACTTCAATATCAGCGGAAACTCTCGTAATCGTTTTTACTGGGGTTTGACGTTTGGACTCTATGATGTAAACTACAGTCATGCCTCAGAGTACACAGAACGACTTGTTAATAATGCACAGAATCCAATTGGTACAGTTACAATTGCTGACGAACGTACCATATCTGGTACTGGCTTTGACATAAAGGCAGGTGTTATCTTCCGTCCAATAGAAGACTCGCCATTCCGAGTCGGTTTGTATGTACACACTCCGACTTGGTACGACCTGAAAACAGAGAACAGAACAACGCTGGTAAGCAAACTCGCTGACGGCTGTGGTAACGGTAATAAGTCCACAAGCGGACGATACGATTATAAGTTCTATACCCCTTGGCGTTTTGGCGGAAGTCTTGGATACACGGTAGGTAAACACTTGGCTTTGGGTGCCACCTATGAATATGCTGACTATAGCTATTCGGATATTCGCGTAAATGAAGGTGGCGTTTACGACTATTGGGGTAATTACTACGAAGAATCCTCACGCGACCAGGCAATGAAGGGCAACATAAAGAATGTGCTTAAGGGTGTATCTACGGTGAAGGTTGGTGCTGAGTACAAGCCTATGCCAAATCTTGCAGTGCGCCTTGGTTACAACTATGTCTCGCCGATGTATAACAAGAATGGCTACAAGGATGGAACATTGAACTCGTATAGCACTTATTATAGTTCGTCAACCGATTATACTAATTGGAATGCGACAAATCGAGTGACTGCAGGTGCAGGTTATACGTATAAGAAGTTCTCTATAGACTTGGCATATCAATATAGTCGTACAACTGGTGAGTTCTTCCCATTTATGAGCTACTCTGACTTAGATGCAGTCAATGGTGATCAAAGCAAATATTACCCTGGATACGACAACTTCTGCGATGGTCAGAAGGTGAGCAACAAGCATCATCAACTGATACTTACGCTTGGCTACAGGTTCTAACAAGACGCTTGCAAGAAAGTTTTTTGCCAAAAAAGGCTGTATAAATTTGCAGTATAGGAAAAAAAACGATACCTTTGCATCGCATTTGAGCAAATAGTAGAAGCCGATATGGCTCAGTTGGTAGAGCAACGCATTCGTAATGCGTGGGTCCCCGGTTCGAGTCCGGGTATCGGCTCAAATATTTGATTTGTTATAAAAGCGACTCAATTATGGGTCGCTTTTTCTTTTTATGTGTTTTATTTTTGAAGTTTGTATTTATATCATTGTAGTTTCTTGATAATTATTCGTAATTTTGTACCGATTAAACTTTCGTAAGAAACAATTGCTTTTATTAAAAATATGAATGAATTCGAACTTATTGCCAAAACCTTCATGGGCTTAGAGCCGGTATTGGCAAAAGAACTTACCCAATTGGGTGCAAACAATGTACAGATAGGTCGTCGTATGGTGTCATTTACAGGTGACAAAGAAATGATGTATCGTGCAAACTTCCAACTTCATACAGCTATTCGTATATTAAAGCCTATCGCAAGATTCAAGGCTCGCTCGGCTGATGAGGTTTATGAAGAGGTAAAGAAGATCGATTGGAGTAAGTACATCGAAAAGGGAAAGACTTTCTCAGTCGATTCTGTAGTGTATTCTGAAGAATTCCGCAACTCACGTTTCGTTACCTATAAGGTCAAGGACGCTATCGTCGACCAATTCCGTGAGAATACTGGTACACGCCCTAATATTTCTGTAAGCAACCCAGACATTCGCTTGAATATCCATATAGCAGAGGCTGATGCGACATTGTCACTTGACTCAAGTGGCGAGTCGCTTCATCGTCGCGGCTATCGTCAGGAGTCGGTTGAAGCTCCGCTTAACGAAGTGCTTGCTGCAGGTATGATTCTTATGACAGGTTGGCGTGGTGAGACCGACTTTATCGATCCTATGTGTGGTTCGGGTACTTTGCTCGTAGAGGCCGCGCTTATTGCTCACAATATGAGCCCTGGTATCTTCCGCAAGGAGTTCGCTTTCGAGAAGTGGCCTGACTTCGATGCTGAGTTGTTCGATACAATCTACAACGATGATTCGCAGGAGCGTGAGTTCACACACCATATCTATGGTTACGATATCGACATGAAGGCTGTAAACACAGCGCGTCTGAACGTGCGTGCAGCAGGTCTTTCTAATGATATTACGGTAGAGAACGCCGACTTCAAGGACTTCACTCAGCCAAAGGAGAAGAGTCTGCTTGTTGTTAACCCGCCTTATGGTGAGCGTATCTCTACTCCGAACTTGCTCAATACATACAAGATGATTGGCGAGCGTCTGAAGCACGCTTTCATGGGCAACGAGGCTTGGGTACTCAGCTATCGTGAGGAATGTTTCGAGGCTATCGGCTTGAAGCCGTCTATCAAGATTCCGGTTTACAACGGATCTTTGGAGTGTGAATTCCGCAAGTACGCAATCTTCGACGGCACCATGAAGGACTTCCGTCAGGAGGGTGGCATTGTGAAGACTGAGGACGAAAAACGTCAGATGGCAGAGAAGCATCGCTTCAAGAAGAACCGCGAGTTCAAGAAACGCCTCGACGAGGACGAGGAAAATGCAGAGTCAGATATCCGTTCATTCAAATTCCACTCTATAGAGCGTCGCAAGCAGAGCGATGAACGCCGTGGCGGAAACGACAGAAGGGGACGCGACCGCTTCGACCATGACGACAAGGACTTTAAGGGAAAGAGCTTTAAGTCTAAAGGCTTCGGCGACAAGGGTAGTAAGTCTTTCGGCAAGGGCTCACGCTACGGAAAGAGTGACAGAAAACGTTCTAACAGAGATTTTGACAATGAAGATTAAGTTTTTTACAGTTTTGCTGGGGTTGTTCACCTCACTTAACATGAATGCTCAGGAGTTGAAATCTTTCACACTTGAAGATCTTAACTTCGGTGGTAAGAACTATCGCAACTTCGTGCCCCAGAACCGTAACTGCGTGTGGTGGGGCGACCAGCTTGTGCGGGTTGAATCTGACGCTTGCTATCTTGTGAACAAGCAGAACGGCAAGGAGACACTGCTCTTCACGGTAAGTCAGGTTAACCAATGGGCAGGTCCGACAAAGGATATCAAAGTGCGCTCTTTGCGTGGCGCATCTTTCCCTTATGCCGACAAGTCGCTCGTTGTGGTTAATACCGGCGAGCGCATCAATACCATCGACTTCAAGAGTGGCTTATTGAAGAAATGCAACGAGTTCGTTGACGACGAGTATGTACTTGAGATGAACGCAAAGAGCGATGCTATCGCTTATCTTAAGGATAATAATCTTTATGTCACACGAGGCGACCAAAAGTGGCAGTTGTCTACAGACGGCTCACGTGAGATTGTATACGGTCAGAGCGTTCATCGTGATGAGTTCGGAATCCGTAAGGGCACATTCTTCAGCAACAGCGGTGAGAAACTTGCTTTCTATCGCATGGACCAGAGCATGGTGACAGACTATCCACTTGTAAATATACCAGAAGTTAGCTTCCAGCCGGAGAATGGCAAGTCGCGCATAGCAACTCTTGCTCCTGAGAAGTACCCGATGGCTGGCGAGACAAGCCACAAGGTTACTGTTGGTGTGTTTGATATAAACACTGGCAAGACTGTTTATCTAAAGGCAGGTGACCCAACGGATCGTTACTTCACAAACATAGCGTGGTCGCCAGACGACAAGACCGTGTATATGTTTGAGCTTAATCGCGACCAGAACGATTGCCGACTCACAAGCTATGATGCTACAACTGGCGAGAAGACAGGCGAACTCTATCGCGAGACCGATGCGAAATATGTTGAGCCACAGCACCCGATCGTTTTTTTACCATGGGACAATAGCACATTCCTTATGCAGAGTCGTATTGATGGCTATAACCATCTCTATCTTTGCACTATCGGCAAATCGGGCAGTCGTATGGCAAGCAATACCGTTTCGCTTGAGGTGAAGCAGCTAACTAAAGGTAAGTGGGAGGTTCTCGAGTTCATGGGCTTCAACACAAAGCGCAAGGGCGTTGTCATCGCATCAAACGAGATAAGTCCGATTCAGCGCAATATCTTCTTTGTAGATCTGAAGACTGGTAAGCGCACTCGTATGGACGAAGGTGGCAAGGGCTGGCACTCTGCATCTTTGAGCAAGAGCGGACAGTATATCTACGACAACTATTCGGAACCAAATGTTCCGCGCAATATTGCTATTGTGAATGTTGCAAACGGCAAAAGTTTCTCTTACTTCAAGGCTGATGATCCTTGGAAGGGATATAAGATTCCCGAGTACAGTTGCGGTACAGTAAAAGCTGCTGACGGCACAACCGACCTCTATTGGCGTATGGTTAAGCCGGTAGACTTCGACCCGAACAAGAAGTATCCTACGGTTGTATATGTTTACGGCGGTCCTCACGCACATAACGTTGATGCTCGCTGGCACTATAGCAGTCGCAGTTGGGAAACATACATGGCACAGAAAGGATATGTTCTTTTCATTCTTGATAACCGCGGATCGGAAAATCGTGGCAAGGAGTTTGAGCAAGTCACATTCCGCCAGCTTGGTCAGGAAGAAATGAAGGATCAGTTGAAGGGTGTTGAATACCTCAAATCGCTTCCTTACGTAGATGCCGACCGCATCGGCGTTCATGGTTGGAGCTATGGTGGTTTTATGACAATATCGCTCATGACCAACTATCCTGATATATTTAAGGTTGGCGTAGCTGGCGGACCTGTCATCGACTGGAAGTGGTACGAGGTGATGTATGGCGAGCGCTATATGGACACACCGCAGCAGAACCCGGAGGGCTATGCAAAGACATCTTTGCTCAATACTGCCAAGAATTTGAAGGGTAAGCTTCAGATTATCCAGGGTTATAACGACCCGACTTGCGTGCCGCAGCATTGCCTTACTTTCCTCAAGGCATGTATCGGCGCAGGCACACAGCCTGATTTCTTCTTGTATCCAGGCGAGCCTCATAATATGCGCGGTCATCAGAGTGTACATTTGCACGAGCGCATCACACAGTATTTCGAGGATTACTTGAAATAATATCTATATAAACAGGAGGGCGTAACGGCCGGTAAACATCTTAAACTATTTGCCGTTACACCCTCCTGCAATTTCAACAAAACACGAATCATTAATCATTAAACATTATTATATAATGAAAGTTCTATTGTTAGGAAGCGGTGGTCGCGAGCATGCATTAGCTTGGAAAATCGCTCAAAGCGCAAAGGTGGAGAAACTCTTTATCGCTCCAGGTAACGCAGGCACACAGAATGTCGGTGAGAATGTAGATATTAAAGCCGATGACTTTGAGGCTTTGAAGAACTTCGTTGTGGAGAATGGTGTAGACATGGTAATTGTCGGACCGGAAGATCCATTGGTGAAGGGCGTATATGATGACTTCAAGAACGACGAGCGCACAAAGAACGTTCCGGTTATCGGTCCGTCAAAGTCAGGTGCTGTTTTGGAAGGTAGCAAAGATTTTGCAAAGCAGTTTATGAAGCGCCATAACATCCCGACAGCTAAATACGAGACATTTGACGGCACAACAGTAGAAGAAGGTCTGAAGTTCCTTGAGACATTGAAGGCTCCTTATGTTCTTAAGGCAGATGGTCTGTGTGCAGGCAAGGGCGTTCTTATTCTTCCAACCCTCGAAGAGGCAAAGAAGGAGTTTAAGGAGATGCTTGGCGGCATGTTCGGCAACGCTTCTGCTCGTGTCGTTATTGAGGAGTTTCTTAGCGGCATAGAGTGCTCTGTGTTTGCTTTGACTGATGGTAAGAACTATAAGATTCTGCCCGAGGCAAAGGACTACAAACGCATCGGTGAGCATGATACGGGTCTTAACACTGGTGGTATGGGCAGCGTATCTCCGGTTCCGTTCGCAACAAAGGAATGGATGCAGAAAGTGGAAGATCGCATCATTCGCCCGACAGTAGAGGGTCTTGCTAAAGAAAACATCGAATACAAGGGCTTCATCTTCTTCGGACTTATCAATGTCGAGGGTGAACCTATGGTTATTGAGTACAACTGCCGAATGGGCGATCCAGAAACCGAAACCGTAATGTTGCGTCTGAAGAGCGATATCGTCGACTTGTTTGAAGGTGTTGCAGAGGGTAACCTTGATAAGCGCGACATTGAGTTTGATGAGCGTGCTGCAGTATGTGTAATGCTTGTAAGTGGCGGCTATCCGCAGACTTATGCAAAGGGCTACGAGATAACCGGTCTTGATAAGGTTGAAGATTCTGTTGTCTTCCATGCAGGCACAAAGATGCAAAACGGCAAGGTTGTGACAAACGGTGGACGTGTTATTGCTGTCAGTTCTTATGGCAAGGACAAGTCAGAGGCTTTGCAGAACTCATTCACTCAAGCACAGAAGATAGAGTTTACGGACAAGTATTTCCGTAGAGACATCGGTCAGGATTTATAATTCTCATTAGATTTGAACGTTAAAAGATTTCAAAATAAGGTTGCAGAGAGTCGCATTGCGCTCCCTGCAACCGCTGTTTATGTACTAACCATGTGTGCACTGTCAGGTATGTTTGGCGGTGGCAGGTGGTTGCAGGTGTCCTTGCTTGGTTTTGCAGGTTACCTAATGTTCCAGTTGAATAATGTGAACGCCCTGATTCGTATATTCAGCCGCATGGTTTCATGCTCGTATCTTGTACTTATGACCATGGCGTTCTTTCTTTTTGAAGATATTGCGAATAGCATTATTTCTGTTCTTGCCATCGCTTTTTACATTTTCTTCTTCAGTATTTATCAGGAGGGGAGGGCTGTTGGCAGAATTTTCTATGCCTTTGCGATATTGGGAACAATGAGTGTTATATTTGTTCAAACCTTATATTTTGTGCCGATTATATGGGTTTTGTTATTCACTAACATTATGGCAGGTAATGTGCGCATGATTGTGGCTTCACTCTTAGGACTAATATTGCCCTATTGGTTCGTCGGTGCCTACGGAGTGTTTTCAGGTAATGCATTACTGATAGTACCACATTTTGAAGCCTTACTTGAATTTGGACCATTAGCCGACTGGCAAGTAGTGAGCCGTGCAGAGATATTTACCCTGTGTTTTGTTGCGCTGCTTTCCATTACAGGTATGATACATTTCCGCTTGAACAACTATAAGGACAAGATCCGCACGCGTATGCTGTTCGAGATATTCTCGGTTATGAATCTTTGTTTGATGGTGTTTATTGCGCTTCAACCCAATCTGATAGAGCCTCTCTTGACATTGTTGATTGTCAATACTGCTCCAATGATAGCACATTATATTGCGCTCACGAACACAAAGGTTACAAATGTTTCATTCTACATAATCATATTAATAACCCTTGGCATAACAATAGGCAACGTATGGACACTCTTTTAAATTTTCTTATAGACTGGGGATATTGGGGAATGTTAGTTGCATCGTTCTTAGCGGGTAGTTTTTTCCCATTCAGTAGTGAGGCTGTTATGCTCGCATTGCAAGCAGCAGGTCTTGAGCCGCTTTCGCTCGTGATATATGCAACAATCGGCAATGCGTTAGGATCTTACTTCAACTATGGGGTAGGACGATTAGGTAAACTCGAATGGATTGAAAAATATTTGCACGTTAGCGCAGAGAGCCTGAAGAAGGCGGAACGCTTCATGGGTGGTAGAGGTGCATTCATGGGTATATTTGCATTTCTTCCGATTCTTGGAAGTGCCATAACTATTATGCTTGGACTAATGAAGGCAAACATACCTATCGCTTTTACGACAATAGCCGTAGGAAAACTCTTACGATACGTAATACTTGCCTTTGGTGGTACATTCTTATTCTAAAATGTGGAGCTATGAATTCATAGCTCCACATTTTGGACATTCTCCCTTTTTATGTAGCTTTGCTCCACAATTACCACATACGTATTTAAAGTAGTTGTTGCGTGCGTATACTCTTAATGCATAATATATATATGCAACCAATATTACATATCCTATATAATATAATGTGGTAATGCTGAATATTATATAGTTGGCAGCGCAGACTGCTGCCAATCGGCAGAGGTATAGTGTGGCAGCTGTTGGCGAAAGCTTATGATAGACATCATCAATGGTGGCGATGAGGATTATCATCATTGACCATACCGATATCAAGAACACAGCGAGTATTGGCGACAAGGCAAATGGGTTCAGCGTGGGATGGAAGTAGAAGTAATGCCATGTGTCGGGTGCAAAGAGCTGAATACTCGAATAAAACGTAGCTGCAGCAGCTACGGTTATTGCCAACAGGGTAGGATAGAACGAGTCGATATCGTCGAAATGTACTACCTTTACTTTGCGACGTTGCAGGCGATACACAACATAGCCTCCTGCTATCAAACTGATAATGATGAGGAATATGAGCAGGTGTACGTCGGAGAACGTCAGTATGAACTGTGATATGGGGTCGTCGGGTACCACCGACTTTAGTAATTCGCTCTCGTGTATCCAGCCAAATTCGTATTGATCGCTTGCTATTTCAATCCAAACCGAGTCTATTGGGTCGTCTTTCAGTATCTTTATGTCAGCCACCACGATGTGCGAATTCTTCTTTATTGCGAATGAGTCGGTTTCCATATTGCTCAGCATCTCCTCTGGTTGTTGCTTGAGCAGATATATGGAGTCTTTCCTCACAACGAAGTTATAGTTCTGTGCATAGTGGTGAGTCTTGTAAAATTCGTAGTTGAAGTTCTGCATCTCGCTTACACTGTCGAGATTATATCCTGCCACTTCATGTGTCTGCGTAGAGGATGACGCAGTCGAAGGCAGAACTTTACCATTCGGATTAGAATGGTAACACCCTACCAACGCCATCGTTGTTATCAGTAATGATATGAATTTTACAAATCTGTGCATTAACTAATTCCTTTTCAATTAAGATTGTTACTATTCTGCGTAAACCTCCATCTGACATTTTGCACAATTGAATGCAAGGCGCACACGTATGCCGTTCTTTGCTTCAAGATGTAGTGGCTCATGCCATGTGGGCCGTTTGCCACCATTCTTCACGCAATAGCCCAAGGCGTAACGCAGGCAGTAGCGACACGTCATAAGCGGAGGTACGGCAGAGGGGGCCGTAGTGCTACCTGCCTTGTAGTCAGAGTTCAACTCGAAAGCCGTTGGTGCGTTCTTTACGCCATGTGCTGCATAATAGTTCTGCGCTGTTGTGTTTGCTACATTTGCGATATCTATTGTGTCTGCATAAACTGTATTGTTTGCGTTTACGCTATTAGTCGCAGTCCTATCAACCGCTTGATTATCAGTATGGTTGGAGACTGGAGTATCCTCCAATGCTTCGAGTAATTCTCTGCGTACCGCAGCGAGACGGCTTGACGGAATGAAGAATTCATCAGCCGAGTTGTTGATACTGATTTCATTAGCAGTCCAAACTGTATTGCCGAGTTTCTCGAGCTGTTTCACAATATTGTCATGCTGCGACTTCTGAGCCTTTTCTGGAGTTTCGTTGAGCACTACATTTGCGCTGCGTCCGCATTCGTCCGTGGCTGTAAACGTAAGTTTGCCGTCTACAACATCTACGACGAATCTTACCTGCAACTTGCGTGTAGATGTCTTGCCCTGCATGGCACGCTCAAACTCGATGTCGTTATTGCGATAGAGCGCCATGCCCGGCTCCAGATTCTTAGGCATAGTGAGAGGGTAGAGGCGGTTGTTTTCCACGCGGTTTACGCGGAAACCTTCCAACTTCTTCTGTCTGTTGAAGAAGCACAGACCGTCGCCGTTGGCGAACATTGCAGTACCTGCCACATTGAACGACCCACGGCGAATTTCCTTGACATACCCCACGTATTCGCCCATAGCCTTCGGTGTGTTGAACGACGAGATATCCTTCTGTCGTCCGTTGAAGAAGTAGTGCGTAAATCCGCGGTTGAATGTCTTCTCCAAAGCAGGAGTGAATGTGTAGCTCCACCGACCATACGACGAACGGCAATACTTGCCTGTATGCTTTGCGATGTAAGCGTTTAGTGCCTCGCTATATGTAGCCACCACATTCTTCACGTAGTTGGCATCCTTCAGTCTGCCTTCAATCTTCAGCGAGCAGACACCCGCTTCGAGCAGATCGCCCAGACGGTCGAGCTGGCACATATCCTTAAGCGAAAGCAGATAGCTATCCTCGATGAGAGTCTCGCCGTCACTATCCTTCAGGTCGAACGCCATACGGCAGAACTGCGCGCACTCGCCTCTGTTGGCACTGCGGTTGAAGAAATACTGCGAAGCATAGCACGCACCCGAATAGCTCACGCACAACGCTCCATGCACGAAC
>OGUQ01002525.1_pt1 | contig 12450 bp, 12 predicted proteins | sample 1574701 | NCBI WGS metagenome assembly OGUQ01 (sample SAMEA2582087, study PRJEB24529) | metagenome | biome: Human gut stool | place: China | collected 2011 | reverse complement strand
ACCAGTAGCACCTACAATAGCAATTTTAAATTTTTTCATTTTTATAATCTCCTATATTTTACTGTAACAACAAAATATTATCTTTCAAAATCATCTTTTTCTAATTCTTTATCATCAGCAAGAATATTCTGATTTCCTGTAAGAGCAGTATTAAAATGAATTATTGGATGATACTTTATAGGGTCAATTGCATAATCTTCATCTGGGCGGATTTTTACACCGGTGAAGAGTTCTTGATAATCAAATTTTTGACTCATTGATATCAATGAAAGTGCTTGGGATGCTGCACCATATAGATACATTTTTACACATAATTCTTGGTTTAATTCAAAAGAAGCCTTGTCATATTCATCAGATAGCTTATCCTGAAATAGTAAACTATTTTCAAGCCATAAATTAACAGAATCAATTATATTTCTTGTCATATTACGATTTTCTGAAAAAAGTTCAAATGCACTACCACTATTTACTCTAGCTTTCTGCATTTTACTCCTTGCCTTTTTTTGCCTACGATAAAAATGATATACTTCATCTAAAATCTTATATAAATCTTTGATATTGCATTCAGGATTGTTGCATTTTAAAGCAGTAGTCATTTCTGCTTGGATTTGTGATGTGATTTGCAGTAAAAACTTTATGGCTTCACTTCGAGATGTAATATCTTTCTTTTCTGTTCCCAAATAGGCATGATATAAATTGGTTACCAGCTGTTTGTTAATATTTATTTCTTTCCATAAAGGTCTTGTCGAAAAAAGATACATTATTTTGCTCCCTCCTAAGATTATTATTTTATTTGTTATATTTTCCAGTTATCTATCAGATAAGTTTAGTTTATGAGAGATAAGCTAATACACAAAAGTTTAAATTACTATACCATATATTGGGATGTATGCAAATATAAGAGCATAAATGAATTTTCTAAAAAATTTTTTAAACAGGTTAATTTTTGCCCTTTCACACATGCGGTTAGTGAAGGGGCAAATGTCTATTTTCAATTCGAGATAATAATACCCCTTAAAAATTGAACCTTGACAATTTCATACCAGCAGCGAGAGGATACCCGGAACTTTTCAGCTACGCATTCTTGCGGCGGGAATCCGGTGAGAACGTGAAGGGATACAGATGGGAGGCACCTTTTGCAGGAACGATTACGAATTATCTCTTGCGGCTTAATGCTTAATCCTGAATTTTACCCAAGTGTCATTTCTGCTTTGCAGGATGACAGTAATAAGAGGCGGGAGGTGGTTCCAATGATTGAACAATGCAGGTGTGAGCCTGCATGACAACAGAACAGATAATAGAAGAAAGAGAGGATTCAGTCAAAATGAAAATGAGATTCAAAAGATTCTTATCCGGTTTTATGGCAATTGCAACACTGGCTTCTACCATTATTCAACCAGTAACAGTTTCAGCTTCTGAATTAGAACCAGAAAAAATACCATTTGAACAGCAGTATGCAGAATTAAAAGATGTTCAGGATTCCCTTGATCCGAACGAGATCGTAGAGGCAAATGACATTGAACTTTCTTATGGGCAGGAATTTGATGTAGAAGTTGATCTGTCTGGAATCGAAGGTGTAGATGAAAGTAAGATCAAGGTTTTATTCCATGAAGCAAAGAATGAAACTGGTACAGACTTTGACACACATATACCGGATACTTACAAGGCTGTCTATGCAGTAGAACCAGTCAGCGGTCATCCTGCTTATAGAATCAGCAGAAATATTACAGTGAAAGAACCGAAAACAGAAGCTATAACAACGTCAAATAGTTCTGAGAATACTACGGGTGAAGGTAATGCCGGAGAAACGGATGCCGCAGAGGATGTCCACCTTGCCCTTATATTCTGCCTTGAGCTTTGCAATGGTGGCCTTGTACTGGGCGGTGCGGCTGGGGCTCATGCAGTATTCACGGTCGCGCTGGGTGTAGCTATGGCCGGTGAAGCCCAGCGTGGTCAGGCCCTGCGCACACGCAGCACTTGCCATATCCTGCAAGGTATTTTTGCCATCGCACATGGTGGAGTGGCAATGGACACTGGACTTCTTATAATCTGCCATAGATAATTCACTGCATCCTTTCCTGTTTGACCTTGTGGTCAATGACGTGACGTTTTTCCAGTTCACGGGTCACATCCTCCACCGTGATGCCGGCGCTGACCATCAGCACCAGAACATGGTAGGCAAGATCGCTGATCTCGTAAACGGTCTCTTCCTTATCCTCTTTTTCGCCCGCAATGATGACCTCGGTGCACTCTTCGCCCACCTTTTTCAGGATCTTCTCCTTGCCCTTCTCGAACAGGTAGGTGGTGTAGCTGCCCTCCTTGGGGCTATCCTTGCGGCCCTTGATGAGCTGGTACAGGCCCTGCCAGCTGAACTGCTTCAGCTCCGGCGAGACGTATACTTCGTTGAAAAAGCAGCTCTCGGCGCCGGTGTGGCAGGCAGGGCCGGATTTGACCACTTCCACCACCAGTGCATCGGCATCGCAGTCGGCGGTGATGGACACCACCCGCTGCACATTGCCGCTGGTCTCGCCTTTGCGCCAGATCTCCTGACGGCTGCGGCTCCAGAACACAGTGCGGCCCTCGGCAATGGTGAGCGCCAGCGTCTCGGCGTTCATGTAGGCAAGGGTGAGCACCTCTTTGGTGTAGTGATCCTGCACGATGGCAGGGATCAGGCCCTTTTCATCAAATTTCAGATTCATAACGGTTCTCCCTCCCCGGATGGGGATATTACTAGTTTAGCGTATTCGGTGCGCAAACGCAAGAGTTTGCGGGTTGTTTTTGCGGAAATCCAGTTTCGCGTTACGGATTCTCCCCGCGCCGGGGAGAAATACCCCGGCGTTACAGCCGCATCTCCACGCCGTTTGCGTTGAGGTATTCCTTCAGATCCCGGATGGTCAGCAGCTTCTGGTGGAAGATGCCCGCGGCAAGGCCTGCATCGATGCCCTTGTGGTGGAACAGCTCCAGAAAGTCTTCCTTTTTGCCTGCGCCGCCGCTGGCAATGATGGGCACGTTCACCCGGGCAGCCACGGCATCCAGCATTTCGAGGTCGAAGCCATTGCGCACGCCGTCGGTGTCGATGCTGTTCAGGCAGATCTCGCCCGCGCCGTGGTCCACGCACCAGCTGATCCAGTCCAGTGCATCCCGGCCGGTGTCCTCGCGCCCGCCCTTGGCGAACACCCGGAACTGGCCGTCCACCCGCTTCACATCGGCAGAGAGCACCACGCACTGGTTGCCGTAGCGCTGTGCTGCCGCCGGGATGAGGTCAGGGTTTTTGAGTGCGCCCGAGTTGACGCTGACCTTATCCGCACCGCACTTGAGCACCCGGTCGAAGTCTTCCAGCGTATTGATGCCGCCGCCCACCGTGAGCGGGATAAAAATTTCGCTGGCGACGCGGGTCAGGATATCCGTAAACAGCGCCCGGCCCTCGAAGCTGGCAGTGATATCGTAGAACACCAGTTCGTCGGCACCGGCAGCGTTGTACATGCGGGCCATTTCCACCGGGTCGGCCACGTCCCGGATGCCTTCAAAGTTCGTGCCCTTGACCACGCGGCCATTGCGCACATCAAGGCAGGGAATAATGCGTTTGGTGATCATGTCGTTTCCCCTCCGTTCACTCCTGCACCAGCTGCACGCAGCGCGCAAGGTCCAGTGCGCCGGTGTACAGGCTCTTGCCTAAAATGGCAGCGGCAGTGCCCATTTTTTTCAGTTCCAGAAGCTCTGCTTCGGACGAGATGCCGCCGCTGGCCGTAAAGTCCACGCCGGGCACCTCTTTGGCAAGCGTGCGGTACAGGCCGAGGTTCGTGCCCCTCATGGCACCGTCGCAGGCAATGTCCGTGTAGATGATGGCGGTGCATCCGGCATCTGCCAGCCGCTTACAGAAGTCCACGCCCGGCTCGGCGCTCACTTCCTTCCAGCCATGGATGGCCACACAGCCGTCCTTTGCGTCCACGCCCACGGCAATTTTATCGCCGTATTTTTTCAGCATCCGGGCGGTAAAGGCAAAATCCGTCACCGCCACGCTGCCAAGTATGCAGCGGCCCACGCCGAGGGAGAGATATGTTTCAATGCGCTCCTCGGTGCGGATGCCGCCGCCCACCTCAATGTATAAGCCGCCCTGTTTTGCCAGCGCGGCAATGGTATCGTAGTTGGAAAGGGTGCCGTCCTTTGCGCCGTCCAGATCGACGACGTGCAGATTTTTGGCCCCCGCTGCAAGGAACTCCCGCGCCTGTGCACAGGGGTCCTCGCCGTAGACGGTCATGCGGCTGTAGTCGCCCTGCGTCAGGCGCACCACCTTGCCGCCCCGCAGGTCAATGGCTGGAAAAAGCTGCATAATTTTTCTCCTTACAATTCCGCAAATGCTTTCAGAATGCGCAGGCCGGTATCCCCGCTCTTTTCCGGGTGGAACTGGGTGCCATACACCCTGCCCGCCCGCACCGCGCCGGTGACAGGAATGGAATAATCGCTCACGGCCAGCGTGCTTTCGGCGCAGTTCTTGCCGTAGTAGCTGTGGACGTAATAGACGTATTCTCCCTCACGGATGTACTTGAACAGCGGGTCGTCCTTTACAAGGTGCAAGGCGTTCCAGCCGATCTGCGGCACCTTGAGCGTTTTGTCCGCAAGGTCTGGCTCCAGCGGGCAGACCTCGCCCTTCACAAAGCCAAGGCCTTCGTGCTCACCGTACTCGTAGCTCTTTTCAAACAGCAGCTGCATGCCAAGGCAGATACCCAGCAGCGGCTTCCTTTCGGCTTCTTCTTTCATGACCGGCACAAGACCCGTTGCCTCCAGCTTTGCCATGGCATCGGCAAAAGCGCCCACGCCCGGCAGGATGAGCCGGTCCGCTTTGCGGATGGTGTCCGCGTCGGCGGTGACGACCGCTTCCAGCCCCAGCTGCTTCAGGCTGGACTTCAGGCTGAACAGGTTGCCCACGCCATAATCGATAATTGCGATCATACCAGCAGTCCTTTCGTGGAAGGAATTTCGTCCTTGTGGGCTTCGTCGATCTTCACGGCCGCACCCAGTGCATGGCCTGCGCCCTTGAAGCAGGCTTCGAGGATGTGGTGTGTATTTTCTCCCGCAAATTGTACAAAGTGGACAGTGGCGGGCACGCTGCGGGCAAAGCCCAGCCAGAATTCCTTGGCGCACTCCACGTCAAAATCGCCCACCTTTTCGGTGCTGCAATGGACGTTCCAGTTCAGGGTGCAGCGGCCCGAAAGATCGACGGCGCACAGGATCAGCGCTTCATCCATGGGCAGATAAAAGCTGCCGTAGCGCTGGATACCGCGCATATCGCCCAGCGCCCGTGCAAAGGCCTGACCCAGTGCAATGCCCACATCCTCGGTGGTGTGGTGGTAGTCCACCTGCACATCGCCGTGGCAGGTGAGCACCAGATCGAACCGGCCATGGCGGGCGAACAGCTCCAGCATGTGGTTCAGAAAGCCGCACCCGGTGTCCACCTCGTAGCGGCCGGTGCCGTCCAGATCAAGGGTAAGGTCGATCTGGGTCTCATTGGTGTTGCGTTCCAGCGAGATCATTCGGTTCGGCATGGTTCATTCCTCCATGATCTTATCCAGCGTTTCCATAAACGTCTGCATCTGTTCCGGCGTGCCAATGGTGATGCGCAGCCAGTTCTGGATGCGGGGCGCGTCAAAATGGCGCACCAGAATGCCGTTTTTTTTCAACTCTTTGTAGAGCGCCTCGCCGTCTTTCCGGTCGGTACTTGCAAACAGGAAGTTGGAGCGGCTGTCCAGCACGGCAAATCCGCGCTGTTCCAGCTGTTGTTTTGTCCATGCGCGGGTGTCCACGATGGCGGCGCGGGTCCTGTCAAAATAAGCGGTGTCTTCCAGCGCGGCCTGCCCGGCCTTCAGGGTCAGGCGGTTGATGTTGTAGGGGTTCAGGCTGAACTTGACCCGGTTCAGGTCGGCAATGAGCTTTGCATTGCCCATGGCAAGACCCAGACGCGCACCGGCCAGCTGCCGGGACTTGGAAAAGGTCTGCACCACCAGCAGGTTCTCATACTGGTCGATGAGGGGCACGCAGCTCTCGCCGCTAAAGTCCACATAGGCCTCGTCCACGATGACCACATTGTTCGGGTTTGCCTTTAAGATGCCCTCAATTTCCGCTCGGGGCAGTGCAATGCCGGTGGGGGCGTTGGGGTTTGCAAGGACGATGGTCTGGTTCAGGCCGTAGTAGTCCTTCGGGTCAAGGGTGAAATCCTCTTTCAGCGGGATGATGTGGCTGGGAATGTGCATCAGCCCGCACCACACGCCGTAGCAGCCGTAGGTGATGTCGGCATAGGCCAGCGGGTGGTCTGCGTCGCAGAAGGCACGCAGCGCAAAGAAGAGGTTCTCGTCGCTGCCGTTGCCGGGCATGATCTGCTCCGGCTGCAAACCGAAGTGGGCTGCGGCCGCCTTGAGCAGGTCGGCACAGGCGGGGTCGGAGTAAAGGCGCAGCTTTTCCACCTCGTGCTCGCTCACGGCGGCGATCACCGCCGGGGAGGGCAAATAGGGGCTTTCGTTGGTGTTCAGTTTGATGTACTGCTGATCCTGCGGCTGCTCACCCGGGGTGTAGGGGGTGACAGCGGCCAGCGTGGGAGAAAGGAATTTACTCATGGTTCAAATCCTCACTTTTCATACCGGATGGTCACGCTGCGGGCGTGGGCGTGCAGGCCCTCGCGCTCGGCAAAATCGGCGATGCGGGGGGCTACTTCGCCCAGCGCTTCCCGGGTGTAGTAGAGGAAGCTGGACTTTTTTACAAAGTCGTCTACGCCCAAGGGGCTTGAGAAGCGGGCGGTGCCGCTGGTGGGCAGGGTGTGGTTGGGGCCTGCAAAGTAATCGCCCAGCGCTTCCGGCACGTTGCGGCCAAGGAAGATGCTGCCTGCGTTTTTGATCTCGTTCAGCACGCCGAAGGGGTCCTCCACGCACACTTCCAGATGTTCCGGTGCAATGATGTTGCAGGCTTCAATGGCCTTGTGCAGGTCGGTGCAGAGAATGATCTTGCCGTTGTCGTCCACGCTGGCGCGGGCGATGGCGGCACGGGGCAGCTGAGGGATCTGCACCTCCAGCTCCGCCTGCACGGCCTTGGCCAGCTCCGGGCTGTCGGTGACGAGGACCGGGCTTGCCAGTTTGTCGTGCTCGGCCTGACTCAGCAGGTCTGCTGCCACCCATGCGGGGTTGCAGCCGCCGTCGGCCAGCACCAGAATTTCGCTGGGGCCTGCGATCATATCGATGCCCACCTTGCCGAACACCTTGCGCTTGGCGGTGGCAACGTAGATGTTGCCGGGGCCAACGATCTTATCCACCGCAGGGATGCTCTGGGTGCCGTAGGCGAGAGCCGCCACAGCCTGTGCGCCGCCGGTCTTGAAGATCCTGGTCACGCCTGCGGTGGCAGCGGCGGCAAGGATGACCGGGTTCACCCTGCCGTCCTTTCCGGCGGGGGTGGTCATGACGATCTCGGACACGCCTGCCACCTTTGCCGGGATCACGTCCATGAGCACGGTAGAGGGATAGGCCGCCGTGCCGCCGGGCACATAGACACCGGCCTTTTCAATGGGGGTATATTTCTGGCCCAGCACGATGCCGGGCTTGTCGTTCACCACAAAATTCTTGTGCACCTGCTGGCGGTGGAAGCTCTCGATGTTGGCAGCGGCTTCGCGCAGCGTTTCGAGGAAGTAGGGGTCCATGCCCGCAAAGGCTTCGTCGATTTCCTCCTGCGTCACCTGCAGGGCATCGATCTTCGCGCCGTCAAATTTCAGCGCATAATCCTTCAGGGCATCGTCGCCCCGGGCGCGCACATCGGCAATGATGCCGTCCACCACATCCTCCACGTTCTTTTCCGCGCGGATGTCGCGGTTCAGAATCTCTTCGGGCTTCAGCTCGTCAAAGTTATACAGCTTGATCATTTTGCTTCCTCCTTGTTCTGCAGTTCCGCCCGCAGCTTTTCCAGCATGGTGTCCATTTCGGCGTGCTTGAACTGGTAGCTGGCCTTGTTGGCAATGAACCGGGCCGAGATGGGCATGAACTCGGTGACCACCTTCAGGCCGTTCTCCCGCAGGGTGGTGCCGGTCTCCACGATATCCACGATGACGTCCGAAAGGCCCAGAATGGGGGCCAGCTCAATGGAGCCGTTCAGCTTGATGATATCGATGTCCCGCCCCATAGATGCGTAGTAGCTCTTTGCAATGTTGACGAATTTGGTGGCCACCCGCACCGGGCGGCTGGGGTCGTCTTGGTAATCGGCCGGGGCGGCAACGCACATGCGGCATTTGCCAAGGCCGGTGTCCAGCAGCTCATACACATCGGCAGAAGCCTCTGTGAGGATGTCCTTTCCCACGATGCCCACATCGGCGGCACCGTGCTCCACATAGATGGCAACATCGCTGGGCTTGACGAGGAAGTAGCGGATGCCGGCCTCCGGGTTTTCCACCACCAGCTTGCGGGTGGCGTTGTAGTCCTCCGGGCAGCCGTAGCCGATGCCCGCCAGCAGGTGATACACCTTATCGCCCAGACGGCCCTTGGGCAGAGCCACGTTCAGCATCACCCTGTCGGTGCTGTTCTTCTGCACCGGCGGCAGCGGGGCGCTCAGGCGGTCCAGCTCGTCCAGATAGACCGCAAAGCCGATGGCACCGGCACCGGGGGTGAACTTCTGCATCAGCAGGTCGTAGCGGCCGCCCTTGAGCAGGGGGCGGGGCAGGGCTTTCAGGTAGCCCTGAAACACAAGGCCGTTGTAGTATTCCATCTCACCGGCCAGTGTCATGTCCAGCCGGATCACGCCGCCCGCCTTTTCCAGCGGCACAGCCAGCGCTTCCAGCTCGGCCACAGCCGCGCGCATGGCATCGTTTTTGCATAGGGCTGCAGCCTTTTCCATCGTTTCGGCATAGGCACCGGAAAGATCCAGCACGCTGCACAGGGTATCGGCGGCATCGGCAAGACCGGCTGCTCCGGCTGCAGCCCGCAGCTCGTGGGCGTTTTTCTCCCGCAGCTTTTCCAGCAGCTTTGCGCGGGCGGCATCCGGCACGCCCAGCGCGTCGAACAGGCCGAACAGGTAGCCCATGTGGCTCACTTCCAGCACCCACTCGGCCCCCAGCGCATCCAGCGACCGCGCCGCCAGACACACCGCCTGCTGCACCTGTGCTTCGCCCACCGCACCCAGCATCTCAAGGCCCATCTGGCAGATCTCCTTAAAGGTGTGGCTCTCGGCGGAAGGGCGGTAGACGTTCTCGTGATAGTAGTAGCGCAGGGTCTCGCCGGGGGCGGGCTGCGCTGTCTTGGCAATGGAGAGGGTCACGTCCGGCTTGAGGGCCAGCAGACGGCCGTCCAGATCGGTAAAGGTAATGACCTGTTCGGACGACAAAAAACTGCGGTTGGCCTGATACAGGCCGTACTCCTCAAACCGGCCCATATGATACTTGCGGCAGCCCGCCGCTTCGTACAAGGCGCGCAGCGCAAAGGAGGCGCGCTCCTTGGGCTGCAGGTTTGCAAGGCTGAATTCCATTGTCGGTTCCCCCATTTCTTACTTGAGTTTATTTTACTTTATCTCGGTAAAGTTGTAAAGTAGGAAAGTGACGGTGTTTTCAACTCAATGATACGATTTTTCTGTGCGTTTGTACAGGGAAAAGAAAAAAGGAGCCGTCGCATGGCGCAACAGCTCCTTTTCAGCACGCATATTTACCCAAGCAGCTCCAGCACACTGGCCTTCGGGCGGGCACCCACGGCCTGACGCACCAGCTTGCCCTGCTCAAACACCAGCAGGGTGGGAATGCTCATCACGCCGAACTCCCCGGCCAGCTCCGGCTGCTCGTCCACATTCACCTTGCCCACCTTCACATCGGTGCGCTCCTCAGCTACCTCGTCCACAACGGGGCTGAGCATGCGGCAGGGGCCGCACCAGCTGGCCCAGAAGTCCAGCAGCACAGGCTTTGCGCTCTGCAGCACCTCCTGCTCAAAATTTTCCTTCGTGATCGTAACAACTGCCATATTTCTACCTCCTGAAAGGGTTCGTTCGTGGTTGTTCTTATGGCATCAGTATACCCAAAACGCCAGGGCTTTTCCGTAACCGGGTCACATTGGGGCGCAAAAAGGGGCTGCTGCACATCGTTTTGAACAAACGTGCAGCAGCCCCTTCAGCTTTTGTGAGATTCCGGCAGCTTTATTTGCCCAGCATTTCGTGGGCAGTCTTGCAGATGGTAGCGGCATCCAGACCGTACTCACGCAACAGGTCCCATGCAGGGCCGGAGCAGCCAAACTTGTCCTGCACGCCCACACGGCGCACAGGGGTGGGCAGCTTTTCGCTCAGCACGGCGCAGACGGCCTCGCCCAGACCGCCGATGACATTGTGCTCCTCGGCGGTGATGACCTTGCCGCATTCCTTTGCAGCCTTGAGGACGATCTCCTCGTCCAGAGGCTTGATGGTGTGGATGTTGATGACCCGGGCATGGATGCCCTCGGCAGCCAGCTGTTCCGCGGCAATGCGGGCTTCGTTGACCATCAGGCCGGTGGCGATGATGGCAATGTCGCCGCCCTCAGTGATCTGCTCACCCTTGCCGATCTCGAAGTGATAGTTCTCGGCATCGTGGAACACAGGCACAGCCAAACGGCCAAAGCGCAGATAGACGGGGCCTTCCATTGCGTAGGCAGCACGCACAGCGGCGCGGGCCTCCACATCGTCGGCGGGGCAGATAACGGTCATGCCGGGGATGCTGCGCATGAGGGCAAAGTCCTCGCAGCACTGATGGGAAGCGCCGTCCTCGCCCACCGAGATGCCGCCGTGGGTGGCACCGATCTTCACGTTCAGGTGGGGATAGCCAATGGAGTTGCGCACCTGCTCGAAGGCGCGGCCGGCGGCGAACATGGCAAAGCTGGAAACAAAGGGCACGTAGCCCATGGTGGACAGGCCCGCAGCCACGCCCATCATGTTTTCCTCGGCAATGCCGCAGTCAAAATGACGATCCGGGTAAGCCTTGCGGAACATACCGGTCTTGGTGGCAGCGGCAAGGTCTGCGTCCAGCACCACCAGATCCTCGTGGCCCTCTGCAGCCAGCTCCTTCAGGGTGTTGCCGTAGCTTTCACGGGTAGCGATCTTTTTCACATCTGCCATCTTAGTTTTCCTCCTGCTCCAGCGCGGCGTATGCGGCGTTCAGTTCCTCAATTGCGATCTTGTACTCGTCATCGTTGGGGCCCTTGCCGTGCCAGTCCACAGAGTTGGTCATATAAGAAACGCCCTTGCCCTTTGTGGTGTCCATGATGATGCAGGTGGGCTTTGCAGTCTCTGCATGGAATGCCCGCATGGCGGCTTCGATCTGGTCGTAGTCGTGGCCGTCGATGGTGACAACATTGAAGTTGAAGGCCTTCAGCTTCTCTTCCAGCGGGGCGCTGTTCATCACGGTCTCGGTGGTGCCGTCGATCTGCAGGTGGTTGCGGTCCAGCACAACGCACAGGTTGGAAAGGCCGTAGTGTGCGGCAAACATGAAGGCTTCCCAGCACTCGCCCTCTTCCACCTCGCCGTCGCCCAGGATGGTGTAGACGTTGATGGGCTTACCGGCGTGCTTGGCACCCAGTGCCATGCCGCAGGCGGCAGACACGCCCTGACCCAGACTGCCGGTGGACATATCCACGCCCGGGGTCTCGTTCATGTTGGGGTGGCCCTGCAGATAGCTGCCGATCTTACGCAGGGTCTTAAGGTCTTCCACCGGGAAATAGCCGCGCTCTGCCAGCGCTGCATACAGTGCCGGTGCTGCATGGCCCTTGGACAGCACCAGACGGTCGCGGTCGGCCTTCTTGGGGTCCTTCGGGTCAATGTTCATTTCCACGAAATAGAGGTAGCTCAGCAGCTCGGCGATATCCAGACTGCCGCCCGGATGACCGCACTTTGCGCTGTGCGTGCCCTCGATCACGCCCATGCGGATGTGACAGGCGTGCTTTGCCAGGGTAAGTTTTTCTGCATTTGTCATGATGGTCCTCCCGTATGAACCTCAGATTTGCACATGTTCAAAAAAGCCTTTCGTCAGCGCCGGTGCAGTCCTGCTGCCCGCAGCGCGCTCTTTTTCAAGTTTATATTAGCTATTCTATGCAAAAAGGTCAAGCATCTTCATGCAAAATGTACACACACGGGGAAATATTCACGGAAATTTGCCGCTTTTTGGTCAAATTGCAGGCTTTTTGCCGTATCTTGACAAAGCCAGAAGCATCTGCTATATTTTTCACAGATTCCGGCACGAAGCCGGGTGTGCGGACAGAAGCCCGTGTTCTCCATCCTGATGGAGCATTTTATCCACCGCTGCGCTTACGCAGCGGTGCAGAGCAAAACCCACAGGGGGCCTTTGCGTTCTGCCATCTTATTTTTGCTGCTATAGACACCACGAAGGGGTCTGCCGTTGGCTTGCAAGCCGACTGGCAGGCCCCTTTTTTCTTTTTTTCTGCGGCGCAGTCACAGGAGGAAACAGATGAAAACCAAAAA
>OGUQ01002520.1_pt1 | contig 12461 bp, 8 predicted proteins | sample 1574701 | NCBI WGS metagenome assembly OGUQ01 (sample SAMEA2582087, study PRJEB24529) | metagenome | biome: Human gut stool | place: China | collected 2011 | reverse complement strand
GGGGGCATATATCGCGCCAAGGCCGCGCCGCGCAAGCCTTAGGCACAGCTCCGCGTCCGCACCAACGGGCAGCAGCGGTTCGTATTGCGGCGCGTCAAAGCTTTCGTCAAACCCTCCGCTTGAAAAATACATGTCCGCGCGCATGTACATGCATGCCCCGCTCAGCACGCTCACCGTGCGCACCGTCTGCGTAATGCGTTCGTTATCCGCGGGGTAGATTATTTTCCCGTCTTTGCTTATTGCCCCGCCTGCGGCTATCAGCGTCCCCTGCGGGCTTATCAGCATGCAGCCTGCCGCGGCAGCGCCCTCGCGCTCCCCTTGGGAGGATAGGGCGTAAAGCGTGTTCGGCTCAATAAGCTCCGCGTCGCGGCTTATGAAAAGCAGCGCATCGCCCATTGCCATGTCCGCACCGGCGCGGCAAAGCGCGCTGAAGCCCGCCGTGCCGCTTTTTGCTATGCGCGCGGCCTTGTTCTTTTCAAGCAGGTCATAATAATTCAGCAGCCGCCCGTCCCCGCTGCCGCCGTCCGCAATTATTATTTCGTGGCGGTATGCCATGCAGCAGCGGTCTATGCTTTCAAGCAGCCTCCTGAGCGGTTCAAGCTCGTTAAGGCTGGGTATTATAATGGAAGTTAGCCGCGGTTCCCTGCGTGCGCGCACTATAAAGCTGCCCTGCCACAGCCCCGTGGATACGCTTTCCTCCCGCCGTTCGGCCTCAAGGTAGCCGCGTATGGCGGAAATGCCGGCGGCTGCGGGCGTTGCGGCGGGGAAGTGGTTTATTATCAGCGGCAGCGGAATATGCACTATTCGGCGGGCCTTTGCCATGCATCTCAGGCGGAATGCGTACTCCGCGCCCGCATCGTATTCGCCCTGCGGCGGGCAGCAGGCGGCGTATATTTCCCGCCGTATGGTAAGCAGCGCGCCGAACATATCATAGGACAGCGCGGTAACGCGGCTAAATTCGCATTTTTTGTGTTCTTCATAGGGCTTTTTGCCTTCCTGAATCAGTTCGTCAGCGTATATCATGTCCGGTTCGTACTCCGCGCGCTCCACTGCGTGCGCCATGCGGAAAAGCGCATCGGGATGCAGCGTATCGCCCGCGTGTATGCGCAGCACATAGTCGTGCGGGAAGCTTTGCTCCGCCGCATCTTCCGTCCATTCGCCGTATGTTTGGGCGCGGAGCGAATCAAGCGTGGCGTTCATGTCCCGCCGCTTGCCGCCAAGTATGCTCACTATAAAGCGGGGCTTTTTGGTAAATGCTGTTGTTGCTGTTTGTTCATTCATGCGCTTATTGTGCGCCGATAAAGTATATATTATCCGTTTGGGTGTGGAGTATATCCAACGCATGTGGTAAAATTGAATAAACCTAAATCAGGAGGAAAGAACGTATGGAACGCATACTGGTAATAAACCCCGGCTCAACGTCAACAAAGCTTGCCGTGTTTGATGGGGAAAAGGAGCTTTTCCGCACGAGCATAGAGCACGACCAGAAGGACACCGCGAAATTCCTTCGCGCCATAGATCAGCTTGATTTCCGCAAGGAATGCGTGCTGAATACGCTTAAAGAAAGGAATATACCGGTTGAATCGCTCAACTGCATAGTTTCCCGCGGAGGAATGTTCCCGCCGTGCAAGGTTGGGGCATATGAAGTGAATGCGGATATGCTCTCCTATGTAAACAGCGACCATATAGTTGGCGAGCATATTTCAAACGTTGGCTGCGCCGTGGCGGAGGCCATAGCAAGGCCGCTTAATATACCGGCAATGGTATACGACTGCGTGAGCGTGGATGAAATGACGGATATTGCGCACATAAGCGGCATACCCGAACTCCCGCGCGAAAGCCGCGGCCATGCATTGAACACCCGCGCCATGGCAAGAAAATGCGCCGAGGAGATACTGCATAAGCCGTTTGAAGAATGCACGTTCATAGTGCAGCACATTGGCGGCGGGGTAAGCGTTTGGCTGTTTGACAAGGGCCGCAGCATAGATATGTACAGCGACGACGATGCCGGCTTCGGCCCGGAGCGCTGCGGAGCGATACAGGTGGCGCCGCTGGTGGCGCTGTGCTGCAGCGGCAAATATACCGAAGCGCAGCTTGCAAAGATGGTTCGCGGCAACGCGGGGCTTAAGGCACACCTTGGCACGAGCGACGTGCGTACGGTTGAAAAAATGATAGAGGATGGCGATAAGCACGCAGAGCTTGTGTTAAACGCCATGGCGTATTCGCTTTCAAAGGGCATTGCTGCGCTTGCGGCGGCGGCTTGCGGCAAGGTGGACAGGATTATACTTACCGGAGGCGCGGCCCACTCAAAGAGCATCAGAGCCGAAACAACCAAGCATGCAAGCTGGATTGCCCCCGTGGAGGTAATTGCGCGGGCGCGCTGAGGGTGCTGCGCGGGCAGGAAAAGCCCAACACATTCGTATGGAAACCGCAGGCGTAAGCACGGCTAAGCAGCGGCGCGGAGCAATGGCGGCAATGCTTTTGTTCATGCTGCTTTGCTATGTTTTGATACATGATCTGCTTGGCGGCACGCTGCTTGCACATTGCCCGTGGGATAGCTATACCCTTCAGGCGCAGGCGTGGCTTGAAGGGCGCACGGATTTGGGGGAGGACATAAGCTATTTTGAGCTTGCCCTATACAACGGCAAATATTATGTTTCCTTCCCGCCGTTCCCAAGCGTTGTAATGCTGCCGTTTGTGCTTATATTCGGCACGGATACGCCGAATAACCTTATAATAATGATAATAACGCTGCTTATAGCCGCGGCGGCGTTTAAGCTTTGCGGCCATGCGGGGTACAGCGCTAATGACAGCGCCATACTGGGGCTTTTCATAACGTTCGGCAGCAACCTTATGTGGATGAGCACTATGGGCGGCGTGTGGTTTTTAGCGCAGAGCATTATGATGCTGTTGCTCCTTTTAGCGGCAATAGCCGCATATAAGGACAGGCAGGCGCTTGCGTATGCGCTTGTTGCGCTTGCGGTGGGCTGCCGCCCGTTCGCGGCGGTGGCGTTCGCGCCGCTTATGGTGTGGTTCTATGTTAAAAACAGGCAGCGCGGCATGGGCAAGCTTGCAGCGTTGTTCTGCCAATGGAAGGCATGGATACCGGTTGCGCTGATTGCGGCGGCAATGATGTGGTATAACTATATCCGCTTTGACAATCCGCTTGAGTTCGGGCATAATTATCTGCCGGAATTTGTGGGCAGCGAGCATGGGCAGTTCGATATATATTATCTTAAGGATAATCTTCTCAAGCTGCTGTTTTACCCCGTGCGGATAAAGGAAGGGCTTACGCTTGACTATCCGTTTTTTGATGGGTTCATGTTCTATGTTGCAAATCCACTGTTCATATTGTTCTTTGCAGCGGCGGCAAGGAACGTGCTGCGGCACGGGGTACAGCGCGCGCAGCGGCAGGGACATAACAAAATATACGCCCGACGGCATACGCTGCACGGACGGGACGTTCATAGCCGTGAACGCGGGGAATGCGGCCTTCACCCTGACAGACGCGCCGGCAAACGGGGAGGGGACATGCCGCTGCACGCTGGATGATTTCCGCGTGGTGCATGAAAAGGAGCTGCACGGCGTTAAGGTAAGGGAGGAAACATACGTTGACCCCGCGCGGGATGCGGAGATAAGGCTGATAAGCCTTACCAATACTACGGACGGCGAGCTGCGCGCGGACATGGGCACATTTACGGAAATGGCGCTTGCGGACAGGGAAGAATACGCCGCGCATCCGGCGTTCGTAAGGCTTAGCATAGACGCGGCGCTGCATGCGGGCGGGGTGCTGTTTACAAGGCGCAGCGTGAAGGGGGCCGCGCTTTGGGCATACGCCGCGCTTGTTGATGCGGACACGCTGAAAAGCGACGCCGTGTATACCACGGATGCATTGATTATGCCGGGGCGCGGCAGGAGCATAATTGACGCAATGGGGCAGCTCAGCATAACGCAGGGGGATGTGAGCGCACCGATAGAGCCTATGCTCTGCGCCCGCGCTGTGCGCACCATACCGCCGCAGGGGACGGCGAAGCTTGCTTTTATAATGGGCGCTGAGGACACTGAACACGCCGCGAAGGAGGCCATGCAGGCCGCGATAGACGGCACGCGGGACATTGAGTACCGCGCATGGGCGGCGGAGAAGCGCGAACGGAGCCTGAGCCGCGTAAGCGCGGGCAAGGCGGAGCTGTTTGAGCGAATTGCCGCGCGGGCAATAATGCATATTCCGCACAAGAACGCCGATATGGCGGGGATAAAGGCGGGGGCTGACATACTGTACAAATTCGGCATAGACCCGAACGTACCCATAATATCCATGCGCGTGCGCAGCATAAGCGAGCTGAGGAAGCTTAAAACGCTGCTTGAATTCATGCGCTATGCTTCTTTGCGCGGGGTAAGGGCGCAGCTTGCCGTGATAGGCGGCTACCCTATGGAATACCAAAACGATTTGCGCAGCAGGATAGAAAGCCTTATGCACGCCATGCATATGGAAGGCATAAGGCTTATACACGGCTTTGAGCTTGGCGAAGGGGACGCGGAGCGGATAGAGGCGCTCTCACTCATGGTTATAGAGCCGCGAACAAGCCTGAACAGGCAGTTTGCGCCGGAGACAGCGCGCATATATGAAACGGCAGCCAAGGAATACGCGGCGGAGGACAGCGGCACGGCGGGCGATATTGAATACGGCTTTGACGCGGACGGAAACTTCCGCTTCACCCTTGCTCCGGGGCAGGTAACGCCGCTGCCGTGGGCAAACATAATGGCGAACGAACGCTTCGGCACAATGGTTACGGAGCGCGGCGGGGGATACGCATGGGGCGGCAACAGCTCTCAGGCAAAGCTTACCCCGTGGTATAACGACCCCGTGCGCGACCCCATGGGCAGCTTTATGCTGATAATGAATAAGCACAGCGGCAGGGTATGCCAAATTGAAGCGGGGCCGCTTGCGCATACGGCGCGGACGGTGCGCTGCGGGTTCGGATACAGCCTGTATACGGGCGAAGAAGGCGGCATACGCATGGCGGAATGCGTGTTTACGGACGATACAGCCGCCGTGCGCTATGCGCTGATAACGCTTGAAAACGCGGGCGATACGGCGGAAGAAATGCGGCTGTTCTTCGGCGCGGAGCTTACATTGGGAGAGCGTGAACACCGCCACGCCATACATACGCGAAGAACGGAGCGGGGCATACTTGCGCGTTCGCTTATGAACGGGGAGCAGGCGTATATAGCCTGCATAGGCGCGGACTGCGAATACGGGGACGAGCGCGAGGCATTGCTCTGCGGCGCATGGATGACGGAGGAAACGCTGCGCATTATAGGCACGGCGCAGGGCTTTGCCGCGCTGAGAGCGGATATAAGCATACCCAAGGGCGAAGCGCGGAAGCTTTGCATATGCTTAGGCGGCGGGAATGAAGAAGCCATGGCGGCAATATGCGGCCAAAGCATAGGCGATATTGAGCATAAGCTTAATTGTATAAAGGCCGCGTGGCGGGATAAGCTTGGCGTAATAAAAATAAAAACGCCGGACGCGCGGCTTGATACGCTTATGAACGGGCGGCTTTGCTATCAGGTGCTTGCCTCCCGCGTGCTGGGGAAAACAGGATACTATCAATGCGGCGGGGCGACGGGCTTCCGCGACCAGTTGCAGGATATGCTTGCGCTTATGTATGCGGAGCCTGAGCGCGCGCGGCGGCATATTATCGAATGCGCGGCGCATCAGTTCAGGGAAGGTGACGTTATGCATTGGTGGCACGAGGGGGACACGGGCGTGCGCACGCATATAAGCGACGACAGGCTGTTTTTGCCCTACGTTACGGCGGAATACGCGCGCATAACGGGGGATAAGGCCATATGGCATGAGCGGGCGGCATACGTTGCGGGGCCGGAGCTTGGCGAAGCGGAGCGGGACATATACCGCCGCATGGAGCGGACAGAGGAAAAGGAGAGCGTGTTTACGCACTGCGTAAGGGCTATCGATTCATCCCTTGCCGTCGGTGCGCACGGGCTGCCGCTTATGGGCGGCGGGGACTGGAACGACGGGATGGACAGCGTTGGCAGGGGCGGCGGGGAGAGCGTGTGGCTCGGCATGTTCCTTTATGATGTGCTGATGCGCTTTGCGCCGCTTTGCGCGGATATGGGCGAGGGCGAACGCGCGGCAATATATAAGGAACACGCAGAAGGGCTGAAAAAGGCCGTGCAGGCGAACGCATGGGACGGCGCATGGTATAAGCGGGCGTATTTTGCCGGCGGGCAAACGCTTGGCGGGGCGGAGAACGAATGCTGCCGCATAGACCTTATATGCCAGGCATGGGCGGGCATAACGGGCATGGCTAACGCGGAAACGGCGTTCGTAAGCGCGATGAACGCGCTTGTGGATACGCGGCACGCAATGGCGGCGCTGCTGGCACCCGCGTTTGCCAAGGCCGATGAGCGCATAGGCTACATTACGGCATATGTGCCGGGCGTTAGGGAAAACGGCGGGCAATATACCCACGCCGCGGCATGGATGATAAAGGCCGCGTGTGCGCTTGGCCGCGCAAATGACGCGCACGCGCTGATAAGGCTATTGAACCCGATAGAACGCACGGCCTCGCGGGAAGGAATGCTAAGCTATATGGGCGAGCCGTATGCCGTTGCGGGGGACGTATACACAACCGCGCGGCAGAAGGGCAGGGCGGGCTGGACATGGTACACGGGCGCGGCTGCATGGCTTTATAAATGCGTGCTGGAGGACGTGCTGGGCTTTAAGAAAAGCGGGGACACGCTGAAAATAGAACCCTGCACGGAATTTGACGAATACGAAATAGAATATCGCTACGGCGGCGCAAAATACCGTATCACGGTTAAAAAAGGCGAACGGCAGGGCTATGCGGACGGCATAAGGCTTGCCGACGACGGAAAGGAACACACGATCGTGCTTTACAGGGAGTGAGCATTTGTGATATGGTTTTGCCATGAAGAACGAATTTGTGCAAAACGGAAACGAAACGGCTCCGCTGCCCATGTCGCGGCGCGAAATGAAGGCGCGCGGAATAGAACAGCTTGATTTTGTGTACATAATAGGCGATGCGTATATCGACCATCCCTCATTCGGCCCGGCTATAATAAGCCGCGCGCTTGAAAGCCACGGCTACACCGTGGGTATAATATCCCAGCCCGATTGGCACGACGCGGAGGCCTTCCGCGCGCTGGGGCGGCCTAAGCTGGGGTTTTTGATAAGCTCCGGCAATATGGATTCCATGGTCAACCACTATACCTCCGCCAAAAAGCGCCGCAGCGAGGACGCGTATACCGAAGGCGGCGTTGCGGGAAGGCGGCCTGACAGGGCGGTTATAGTATATTCAAACCGCTGCCGGGAGGCTTATAAGAACGTGCCGGTCATAATAGGCGGCATAGAGGCGAGCCTTAGGCGCTTTGCGCACTACGATTACTGGGACGATAAGGTGCGGCGCAGCGTGCTTTGTGACAGCGGCGCCGACCTTCTGCTATACGGCATGGGGGAGCGCAGCGTTGTTGAGGTTGCGGACGCGCTGAGCGGCGGGCTTGACATAAAGGACATAACATACATCGCCGGAAGCTGCTACATGACAAGCTCGCTTGAACGGGTTTATGACTACGAATTGATAGAAAGCTATGAGGACGTGGCGGCGGACAGGAAAAAGTACGCCTCCGCATTCATGAAGCAATACCGCGAGCAGGACGCGATACGCGGCAAGCGCCTTGTTCAGCCGCACGGCAACGCATATATTGTTGTTAATCCGCCGAGCATGCCGCTGAGCGAAGAAGAATTGGACGCGGTGTACGACCTTCCCTATACCCGCGCGCCGCATCCAAGCTACCGCGGGGAGATACCCGCGCTCAAGGAGGTCAAATTCTCGCTTGCGTCGTGCCGCGGGTGCTTCGGCGGATGCTCCTTCTGCGCGCTCACGTTCCATCAGGGGCGCGTTGTGCAGGCGCGCAGCCATGCTTCGCTTATAAGGGAGGCGGAGCTTATGACGCACGACAGAGAGTTCAAGGGCTATATACACGACGTTGGAGGCCCGACTGCGGACTTCCGCTTCCCCGCCTGCAAAAAGCAGCTTAAATACGGCGTGTGCGCGGACAGGCAATGCCTGGGCTACGAACCATGCAGCCAGATGCGCGCTGACCACAGCGACTATGTGGAGCTGCTTGAAAAGCTTAGGCATGTTAAGGGAGTGAAGAAGGTGTTCGTCCGCTCCGGCATAAGGTATGACTACGTTATGTATGACAAAAGCGACGCGTTCCTAAATTCCCTGATAAAGTATCATATAAGCGGGCGGCTGAAGGTTGCGCCGGAGCATGTGTCCGACAGGGTATTGAAGCTTATGGGCAAGCCGCGGCATCAGCTTTACGACGCCTTCACGGCGCGCTACGCGGCGCTGAACAAAAAGGCGGGGCAGGAGCAGTCCATTGTGCCTTATTTTATGAGCAGCCACCCCGGCAGCGACCTTAACGCGGCGATAGAGCTTGCACTGTACCTTAAAAAGAGCGGGCAGCGGCCGGAGCAGGTGCAGGATTTTTACCCTACCCCCGGCACACTTTCCACCTGCATGTACTATACGGGCATTGACCCGCGCAGCGGGGAGCGCGTGTATGTTGCGCGGGATGCGGAGGAAAAGGCCATGCAGCGCGCGCTTATGCAATACTTTATGCCCAACTATGCCCCGCTTGCCAGAAAGGCGCTGAAGAGGGCCCACAGGGAGGATTTGATAGGCTTTTCAAAGGATGCGCTCCTGCCGCCGAGAGACATACACAGGCCCGCCGAAAAGGCAGGCAAAAATGCAGGAACGGAAAAGCAAAAATTCATAAAGGAAAACAGGCCGAAACAGACCAATCACAAAAAGTCCCAAAAGCGGCCATAAAACGCAATATCAAACCGGATATGCCGGCATAACCGAACGAATATGCATGAACGAAAATAAAAGCTGCAAATCAAAACTTTGCACTTTTATTTTGGTTTGGCGTGTGCTAAAATCCATATAAATAGTGTGACTTTTTTGACAATTCTGACGTAAAAAATCAAAAGGAGGACTATCGTTCATGGCAGTCGGCAACGGCAACCGAAAGGAACAGTTCGAGCAGCTTGACGGCGTAATTGCGCAATGGAAAGGCGTGGAGGGCGGACTGCTGCCAATCATGCAGCATGCGCAGGAAATACTGGGCTGCGTAGATGAAGAGGTGCAGCATTACATAAGCGCCGCAACAGGCATACCCGTAAGCACCATTTACGGCGTGGCCACGTTTTATTCCCAATTTACGCTTAAACCCCGCGGAAAGTACACAATGGGCATTTGCCTTGGCACGGCGTGCTACGTGCGCGGCAGCCAGCAGGTGCTGGACGAGCTTGAAAAGCGGCTTGGCATAGGCGTTGGGGAGACCACGGCGGACGGAATGTTTACCCTTAACGCAACGCGCTGCATAGGCTGCTGCGGCCTTGCACCGGCAATGATGGTGAACGACGAGGTTTACGGCCGCCTTGTGCCGGGCGATGTGCCGGGCATAATAGAAAAATACCGCGCCCGCGGATAGGGCGGAAGGAATATGCGGGAAATTGCGCTGCATATGGCGGACATTGCGGAAAACTCCCTTGCCGCGGGAGCTGCGCGGATAAGGCTCAGCGTTATGATAGACCGCGCGGCGGACAGGCTGACAACAGCCGTTGAGGATAACGGCCGCGGCATGGATGCGGACACGCTTTATCGCTGCACGGACCCGTTCATGACAACGCGCACAGCAAGGCGCGTGGGCTTGGGGCTTGCGCTTTATAAGCTGAGCGCGGAGCAAAGCGGCGGCAGCTTCACAATACGGAGCGAGCAGGGCCGCGGCACAAGGGCGGAGGCGGTTTATATCATATCCGGCATAGACCGCGCGCCGCTTGGGAGCATTGCGGACACAATGGCGGCGCTGATTGCGGCGAATCCCGAAACGGACTTTACTTTGGAATACGCGGCGGACGGCAAAGCCTTTGCCTTCGCAACGGACACGATACCATATCATGACAGAACGCCCGCTTTTGCGGCGGCAGCTAAAAAGGAAATACAACAACGCATTGATGAAATAAACGGAGGTGCCGAACCAATATGAGATCCATACAGGAATTGGAAGCGATTCGCGAAAGTACGCTTGAAAACATGACCCTCAGGAAGGAACACAACGGCACGCGCATAGTCGTTGGCATGGCAACATGCGGCATAGCGGCGGGCGCGCGCGGAGTGCTTACGGCGTTTATGGAGGAGCTGGCGGAAAGGAAGCTGATACACGTTGCGCTGACGCAGATGGGCTGCATAGGCATGTGCCATCTGGAGCCGATAGTGGAGGTGCATCAGCCCGGGCATGAAACGGTTACATACGTAAAGGTAACGCCGGACATGGCGCGCCGCATAGTGCGCGAGCATATAGAGGGCGGAACGCCCATTGAAGAATACACGCTTAGCCATTACAGAGCCAAATAAAAGGGCCGCATAGGAGGAAACATAATGGAATACTATCGTTCCCAGGTACTTATCTGCACCGGCACGGGCTGCTCATCTTCCAATTCCCCCGCCATAATAAAGCGATTTGAGGAATGCATAAGGAACGCCGGACTTGAAAACGAAATAAAGGTTGTGCGGACGGGCTGCTTCGGCCTTTGCGAAAACGGCCCGATCTGCATAGTGTATCCCGAAGGCGCGTTTTACAGCCACATCAAGGTAGACGACGTTGAGCGCATAGTGAGCGAGCATCTTGTTAAGGGCAGGGTGGTCGCGGACCTGCTTTATAAAAAGAGCGTTACGGAGGACGGCAAGATACGCTCCCTTGAGGAGATCGATTTTTACAAAAAGCAAAAGCGCGTGGCGCTGAGGAACTGCGGCGTTATAGACCCGGAAAACATAAACGAATACATCGCCTTCGATGGCTACAAGGCGCTTGCCAAGGCGCTTACGGAGATGAGCCGCGACGACGTTATAGACGTTATACTCAAAAGCGGCCTTCGCGGGCGCGGCGGCGCGGGCTTCCCCACGGGGCTTAAATGGAAATTCGCCAAGGCTCCCGAAAGCGACGTTAAATACGTTTGCTGCAACGCGGACGAGGGCGACCCGGGCGCATTCATGGACAGGAGCGTGCTGGAAGGCGACCCGCACTCCGTGCTGGAGGCGATGGCCATTGCGGGCTACGCAATAGGCTCTGAGCAGGGATATATATACGTCCGCGCGGAATACCCGATAGCCGTAAAGCGGCTGCGCATAGCAATAGCTCAGGCGCGCGAAGCGGGACTTCTGGGCAAGGACATATTCGGCACCGGCTTTAACTTTGATATAGACCTAAGGCTCGGCTCGGGCGCGTTCGTATGCGGCGAGGAAACCGCGCTTATGACATCGATAGAGGGCTGCCGCGGCGAACCCAGACCGCGCCCGCCTTTCCCCGCGATAAAGGGCCTTTTCGGCAAGCCTACAATACTCAATAACGTTGAAACGCTTGCAAACGTTTGCCAGATTATATTGAACGGGCCGGAATGGTTCGCATCAATGGGCACGGAAAAGAGCAAGGGCACAAAGGTTTTCGCCCTGGGCGGAAAGATAAACAACACGGGCCTTGTGGAAATTCCCATGGGCACAACGCTGCGCGAGATTATATACGACATCGGCGGCGGCATACCCAACGGAAAGAAGTTCAAGGCGGCGCAGACAGGCGGCCCGAGCGGCGGCTGCATACCGGCGGAGCATCTTGACATACCGATTGATTACGATAACCTTATCGCCATAGGCTCCATGATGGGTTCGGGCGGCATGATAGTAATGGACGAGGACAACTGCATGGTGAACATTGCCAAGTTCTTCCTGGAGTTCACGGTTGACGAATCCTGCGGCAAATGCCCGCCCTGCCGCATAGGCACGCGCAGAATGCTTGAAATACTGGACAGGATAACCCACGGCAAGGGCGAGGACGGGGACATAGAAAAGCTTGAAAAGCTGGCCAAGAACATAAAGGCCTCCGCCCTTTGCGGCCTTGGGCAGACCGCGCCCAACCCCGTATTGTCCACGCTCAGGTACTTCCGCGACGAATACGAGGCGCACATTTACGAAAAGCGCTGCCCCGCGGGCGTTTGCAAGGCGCTGCTCAGCTACGCCATAGACCCCGAAAAGTGCCGCGGATGCAGCCTGTGCGCGCGCAACTGCCCCGCCGGAGCCATAAGCGGGCAGGTACGCAGCCCCTTCGTTATAGACAACAAGAAGTGCATAAAATGCGGCGCGTGCGAAGCAAGCTGCAAATTCGGCGCGATAGTGAAACGGTAAAGCATGCGGTGAAATTGCGAAGATGGGGGACGCGATGGCGTTCCCCTGGTTTTTGTATATCGTCAACCCCTCAGTCAATCCGCCTTACGGCGATTGCCAGCTCCCCGTTCGGGGAGCCTTTTTATACAGCACAATTAAGCTGCTCCACCCCCTCCCATACATCTG
>OGUQ01002508.1_pt1 | contig 12513 bp, 6 predicted proteins | sample 1574701 | NCBI WGS metagenome assembly OGUQ01 (sample SAMEA2582087, study PRJEB24529) | metagenome | biome: Human gut stool | place: China | collected 2011 | reverse complement strand
ACCAGTATTAATCAAAGCCGCTTCCTCTTTTACTGACATGGAAGGCGCTCAAAAGAATCTGGACACCGAGATACCTCATTGGGATTTTGACCGCACCCGACAGGAACTGAACTCCATCTGGGAACAAAGGCTTTCACAAGTTACAGTACAGACAAACAACCGAAACGATAAAGAGAAATTTTACGGAGCACTCTACCGTGCCTCATTCCTGCCACGTACATTCAATGATGTAGACGGGCGCTATCCTTCTTTTTCCACAGGACACCCGTTCAGACAATCAGCCAACGGTAGAAATTACTATGAAGATTACAGTATGTGGGATACTTACCGTGCTCTCCATCCTTTAGTCAATATCCTAACCCCAAAGAAAGCCGGAGACATGATGCAATCATTGGTGGACAAATATGAACAAGGCGGCTGGCTGCCTATATTTCCTTGTTGGAACAGTTATACCGCAGCCATGATAGGCGATCATTGCATCTCCGCACTGGGAGATGCCTATATCAAAGGAATCCGTAATTTTGATATCAACAAAGCTTGCGAAGGAATGCTCCGGAACGCATTCAGGACTCCCGCCACCTATGAAGAATATAAAAACGGAATGGGACGGCGTGCTTTGAATTCTTATCTGAAATATGGATACATTCCTTTGGAAGACAGCGTACCGGAAGCCTTTCATACCTGCGAACAAGTGTCACGTACTTTAGAATATGCATACGATGATTTCTGTGGCTACCAACTGGCTAAAATGACCGGAAACAAACACTATCAGGAAGTCTTTGCCCGTCAGATGTATAATTATAAAAACGTATTCGATCCGTCTATCGGTTTTATGCGTGGAAAAGGCGTTGATGGTAAATGGCAGGAACCGTTTGACCCATTGGAGTGGGGTGGACCTTTCTGCGAAGGTAATGCCTGGCATTATACCTGGTCCGTATTCCATGATGTAGAAGGATTAATAGACTTGTTCGGAAGCGACCAAAGATTTACGACCAAAATGGATTCGGTATTCACCCTTCCCTGCACTATTAAACCGGGAACTTACGGAGGAGTGATCCATGAAATGAAAGAAATGGAATTGGCGGGTATGGGACAATATGCACACGGCAATCAGCCGATTCAGCACATGCCTTATTTGTATAGCTATGCCGGCCAGCCATGGAAAACACAGTATTGGGTACGCCAGATCGTTGAAAGATTGTATAATTCCACAGAAAGAGGATATCCGGGAGACGAAGACCAGGGTGGTATGTCATCATGGTATATCTTGAGCTCATTAGGCATTTATGCCGTTTGTCCGGGTACGGATGAGTATGTAATTGGCAGTCCGTTATTTAAGAAAGCTACTATAACGATGGAAAACGGTAATAAATTCGTGATTGAAGCGGACAACAATAGTAAAGAGAATCTCTATATCCAGTCTGCTACCTTAAATGGACGTGTGTTGGATAAGAATTTTATCAGATACGACGATATAGCAGACGGAGGAATTATCCGTTTTGAAATGGGAAGTCAACCGAATAAAGAACGATGTACGTCGAAGTATGCTGCTCCTTTCTCATTGTCGAAAGAATAAGAAACTAAAAAGATATAAGAAGAATACAGTATGAAAAATAAGATTTTAACAGGTTTGTTATTGGTTTTGATTGGAGGGTGGGGGAGTCTCTCGGCGCAGAACGTCGGGAGTAATTATGCCCGTCAGGTAAATACCCTGATAGGAACGAAGGGCGTGGGTTTGACTTCGGGATATCTTTATCCCGGAGCCACCTATCCATACGGAATGGTGCAGTTCACCCCCTCTTATTTTTCCAAACGTTCCGGATTCGTCATCAATCAGTTGAGTGGTGGCGGTTGCGAGCACATGGGTAACTTTCCCACTTTTCCGGTAAAAGGTAAACTGAAGATGTCTCCGGACAATATTCTCAATTACCGTATCAATATTTCTGAAGAAAAAGGACACGCCGGTTATTATGAAGCAAAGGTGCAGGAAGATATTCATGCAAAACTGACAGTAACCGAAAGGACCGGTATGGCGAGTTATGAATATTCGGCAGATCAGCAATATGGTACGGTAATTATCGGTGGAGGCATTTCCGCAACTCCGATAGATCAGGCCGCCATCGTCATTACTGCACCGAATAAGTGTGAAGGATATGCAGAAGGCGGTAATTTCTGTGGACTCCGTACACCGTATAAAGTCTATTTTGTAGCAGAGTTTGATACGGATGCGTTGGAATCGGGAACATGGAAAAGAAATGAACTGAAACCGAACACAACTTTTGCCGAAGGAGAATACTCCGGAGTCTATTTTACATTTGATGTAAATAAGAAGAAAAATATCCAATATAAGATTGGGGTTTCTTATGTATCAGTAGAAAATGCACGCGAGAATCTGAAAGCGGAGAATACCGGATGGGATTTCCTGCAGATTCAGAATCAGGCAGAATCCAAATGGAATCATTATTTGGGTAAGATTGAAGTAGAAGGAAGCAATCCGGATCGTACCACTCAATTTTATACCCATCTGTATCGTTCATTCATTCACCCAAATGTATGCAGCGATGTGAACGGAGAATACATGGGAGCTGACTTCAAAGTGCATAAATCCCGTTCCAAGCACTATACTTCTTTTAGCAACTGGGATACCTATCGTACACAGATTCAACTATTATCAATCCTTGATCCTGAAGTAGCCTCTGATATTGTTATTTCTCACCAATTGTTTGCCGAAGAAGCTGGTGGTGCTTTCCCGCGTTGGGTGATGGCTAATATAGAGACCGGCGTGATGCAAGGAGATCCGACTCCTATCTTGATATCCAATGCTTACGCTTTTGGTGCCCGCAATTATGACCCGAAACCGATTTTCAAAACCATGAGAAAAGGAGCGGAAGAACCGGGAGCAATGTCACAGGAGGTTGAGGCTCGTCCGGGACTGAAACAGTATTTGGATAAAGGATATTACAACGCTTCTATACAACTAGAATATACTTCCGCTGATTTTGCAATCGCACAATTTGCCTTACATGCCGTAGGAGATGAGTTTGCAAGCTGGCGTTATTTCCATTTCGCACGTTCATGGAAGAATCTGTATAACCCGGAAACCGGATGGCTGCAATCACGTAATCCGGATGGTTCGTGGAAACCACTGACTGAAGATTTCCGTGAATCGACCTATAAGAATTATTTCTGGATGGTGCCATACGACATTGCCGGTCTGATAGAAATCATTGGAGGCAAAGCAGCGGCAGAAAAACGTCTGGATGAATTCTTTACTCGTCTGGATGCCGGTTATAATGATGCCTGGTTCGCTTCCGGCAATGAACCGAGCTTCCACATTCCCTGGATATACAACTGGGTAGGAACTCCCTATAAAGCACAGGAGATTATTAACCGTGTATTGAATGAACAGTATTCAAGCAAAATTGATGGTCTGCCAGGTAATGATGATTTAGGAACGATGGGGGCTTGGTATGTATTCGCTTGTATTGGACTTTATCCCGAAATACCGGGAGTGGGAGGTTTTACAGTGAACACTCCGATATTCTCATCCGTGAAAGTTCATTTAAAGAAAGGGGATATGGTGATAAAAGGCGGTTCGGAAAAGAATATTTATATCAAGTCCATGAAGCTGAACGGTAAACCGTGTGACAGTACATGGCTCGATTGGGATCAACTGAATAATGGAGCTACGATAGAATACACTACCTCGTCCAAGCCTGACGTGAAGTGGGGAACTAAAGTGACGCCTCCCTCTTTCCCTTAAAGCAAATCAACGAGGTATATAAATTTATGATATAAGATAATTTTGTAAGAGCACTTATTTATAATATCAAACGTAAAAATGAAAAGAAAACTACAAAACATAGCTTATCTACTGATGGCTGCCGCATTAATCACTTCCTGTGGCGAGAAGAAGCAAACAGCAGAATTCCCGGATTGGGCGTGGGCAGATTTCCAGCGTCCGGAAGGAATTAATCCGATTATCTCTCCTGACACTACTACCTTTTTCTATTGTCCGATGCGACAGGACTCAATAGCATGGGAAGCGAGTGATACGTTTAATCCCGCTGCTACTGTTTATGATGGGAAAGTAGTAGTCCTCTACCGGGCTGAAGACAACTCGGCAACTGGTATCGGATCACGTACCTCCCGTTTGGGATATGCCTCTTCTGACGACGGACTACACTTCAAACGAATGTCCGTACCTGTATTTTATCCGGCAGACGATAGTCAGAAAGAACTGGAAAATCCCGGCGGTTGCGAAGACCCACGTGTTGCTGTAACAGAAGACGGGCTTTACGTAATGCATTACACACAATGGAACCGCAAACAGGCACGTTTGGCAGTGGCCACCTCGCGCGATCTTCAAACGTGGGAAAAACATGGACCGGCTTTCGCAAAAGCATACAACGGAAGATTCATAGATGAATTTTCCAAATCTGCCTCTATCGTAACCCAATTAATCGACGGCAAACAAGTGATTGCCAAGATTGACGGCAAATACTGGATGTACTGGGGAGAAAAGTTTGTGAATGTAGCCACTTCCACAGACTTGGTCAACTGGGAACCAATGTTGGATGAAAATGGAGAATTCCTGAAAGTGATAACTCCCCGCACAGGTAAGTTCGACAGTGCCCTGACCGAATGTGGTCCTCCTGCCGTCCTTACAGACAAAGGAATCCTGCTACTTTATAACGGCAAAAACAAGTCGGGCACAGAAGGAGATACTCTTTATACAGCCAACTCTTATTGCGCCGGACAAGCCCTATTTGACGTCAAAGATCCTACTAAGTTAATCGATCGCCTAGATAAACCTTTCTATATTCCCGAATCTGACTTCGAAAAGAGCGGACAATATCCAGCCGGAACGGTATTTATAGAAGGACTTGTATTTCACAATCAGAAATGGTTCTTATATTATGGATGTGCCGATTCACGCGTGGCAGTGGCCGTATATGATCCTCGCAAAAAATAAGGAAAACATTCATGAAGAAGATAACAATTTGTAAAAGATAGATTAAGACATGAAAAAACTTATTTTATTGATTGTGGCAGCCTGTATGACATGTACTGCTGCGTTTGCACAAACTGTGAAACCTTTTAAGGAGGGTGAGAGAGCAGTGTTTCTGGGAAATAGTATAACGGATGGTGGTCATTACCATTCATACATCTGGTTATATTATATGACCCGTTTTCCGGATATGCCTATCCGTGTTTTCAACGGTGGTATTGGTGGAGATACAGCTTATGATATGAACAAACGTCTGGATGGTGATATTTTTGCGATGAAACCTTCCGTGTTGATGGTTACTTTTGGTATGAATGATTCCGGATATTTTGAATATAACGGTGATAAGCCCAAAGAATTCGGTGAGCAGAAATATCAGGAAAGTATAAAGAATTACCAGCAGATGGAGAAACGTTTTAAAGATCTTCCTGATACCCGTATCGTGATGGTCGGAACTTCTCCGTATGATGAAACCGTACAACTCAAAGAGAATACACCGTTCAAGACAAAAAATGAAACCATCAAACGGCTTGTTGAATATCAGAAAGAATCGGCAGCTAAGAATAATTGGGAATTTACCGATTTAAATGCTCCTATGACAGCTATTAATCAGCAATATCAGCAGAAAGATCCTACCTTTACCCTTTGTGGCAGTGACCGTATTCATCCCGATAACGACGGGCACATGGTGATGGCCTATCTTTTCCTGAAAGCCCAAGGATTTGTGGGTAAAGAAGTAGCAGAAATGGAGATTAATGCTAATAAGAAACAGGCAGTTAAAGCAGAGAATTGTACAATCTCAAATATCAAGAAGAACGGAAAAGATTTGAGTTTTGACTATTTGGCAGAAGCTCTTCCTTATCCTTTAGATACTATTGCTCGTGGTTGGGGACAGAAAAAGAGCCAGGCAGAAGTGCTGAAAGTTGTTCCTTTTATGGAAGAGATGAACCGTGAAACGTTGAAAGTAACAGGACTGAAAGGCAATTATAAGTTGTTGATAGACGATGAAGAAATTGGAACCTGGAGTGGAGATGAACTGGCAAAGGGCATTAATCTTGCTGCTGAATCCAAAACTCCCCAATACCAACAAGCATTGACGGTGATGCACCTGAATGAATATCGTTGGGAAATTGAAAGAACATTCAGAGAATATGCGTGGTGTGAATTCGGCTTTTTCCAGCAAAAGGGATTGCTGTATGCTGACGACAGAAAAGCGATCGAGGTGATGGATGAAAACTTGGATAAAAACGTTTGGTTGAAGGGACGTCGTGATATGTATTCAAAGATGATGTTTGAAGCTGTCCGTGATGCTCGCCAACAGGAAATGGATGTTCTTATCAATAAGATTTATGAAATAAATAAGCCTGTTGTAAGAAAGATTTTACTTAGAAAGATATGATGTGATAACAACGTACAAATACGATAGAATACTCACCGTAATGAGAAAGAATTCTCACTGTAATGAGAACTTTTTCTCATTGCGATGAGTATTTTTTCTCATTACGGTGAGAATCGTTGAGAATATATGAATAGATAAGTACTCTTTGTAATAGCCTGATAATGTACTCCTTATTGTAGCTTTTGCATTAAAGAGACTACCTTTATTGAATTCTTAATTCTTTTTCCAGAAATCGGAAGTGAAAAGTAGTAATACTGTAAACAATTCCAAACGTCCCAAGAGCATTAAAAAAGAAAGCAGCCATTTGGCGGCATCAGGCAATTCACTCCATGAGAAGGCCGGGCCGCATGTGCCAAGTCCCGGTCCCATATTACCCATACTTGAGATTACGGTTCCGATTGATTCCAGAAAACCGACTCCCAGCCCCATCATGATAAGTATGCTGATGATAGCGATGACTGCATATAAAAAAGTAAAGGCCAATACTGTAGACTGGATGGAAGGAGAAATAACCTGTTTGTTAACTCGCACCGGGAGCACGGCATTAGGGTGAAGAATATGTTTGAATTCGTTTTTCACAACCTGAAACAGGATAACCATACGAATACATTTTATACCTCCTGTTGTACTGCCGGCACAGGCTCCGATGATCATCACTATTACAAGGCATCCCCAAAGGATAGAAGGCCAAAGCATATAATCGGCTGTGGCAAATCCCGTAGAAGTTTGCAAGGAAATCACTTGGAAAAGTGATTTACGGAACGCTTCTTCTATCTCCATAGAAGAAGTCTGATGAAGCCAGACTGCAATAAATATAGTAAAGAAAGAAACACACCAGAAATAGAATTTTAGCTCTGCATCATGAATGAACTTCTTTATTTTTCCATTGAACATCAACAGTAATAGCGTGAAGTTGATGCCCGAAAGAAACATGAAAATAGAGATTACATAATCTATATAGGGTGAGTGATAATATTCGATACTTGCTTGTTTGGTAGAAAATCCGCCAGTGCTGGTTGTCGTGAAAGCATGGCATATACTGTCAAACACACTCATACCTCCAAATACTAATAAGACAATCAATGTCCCTGTCATTCCGGCATAAATACCCCAAATCCATTTGGCAGTGATACCAATACGGGGATGCACTTTGTCATGAGTAGGACCGCTGGCTTCTGCTGCAAACACCTGAATCCCGCCCACACCGAAAATCGGTAGAACGGCAATGGTGAAGAATACAATACCCAAACCGCCTATCCATTGTGTCATAGCCCGCCAAAAAAGTATTCCATGAGGCATTGACTCTATATTATTCAAGATGGTGGCACCCGTACTGCTGAACCCGGACATCGTTTCAAAAAATGCATCCGTAACACTTGGGATATACCCTCCTATATAATAAGGTAACATTCCGAAAAGGGAAAAGGTGACCCATGCTACACTGACTATGACATATCCATCACGACGATTCAGGGATTTCACTGCGTCTTTCCCGATGGCGAGCAACAGAATACCGATGCTAGTTGTAATAGCCGATGAAACCAGAAAACTCTGCAAGTCATTCTCCTTATAAAAAAGAGAAACACCTCCACAACATAATAGCATAACTGTTTCTATCAGAAGCAGAAAACCCAGAATCCGGAATATCATCTTCGAGTTAATCATATACAAGTATTTGTTAATACTTAGTTAAAGAACTTCTCAATCTTTTTAATCATCATGCTTAGGCAGAATACGACTACATGGTCGCCGGGGCGGATTTGCGTATCACCTGTCACCAGGATACCTTCTCCGTTACGGATCATTCCTCCGATGGTGGTGCCTTTGGGAAGTCCCAGGTCTTTAATCAGGTGTTTGGTTATTTTGGCCCCTTCCGGTACGGTGAATTCTGCAACGTCCGCATTGGCAAAAGTCAGGCATTTTACATTAGACACGTCGGCGTCCAGCATCATTTGGTAGATATGGCTGGCAGCAATCAGTTTCTTATTGATAACCGAGCCGATATCCATGCTCTCCGCTAAAGGTATGTAGTCGATATTTTCGATCTTAGCGATAGTCTTGAATACTCCGGCGCGTTTAGCAGCCAGACAAGCCAAGATGTTCGTACTCGAATTATCCGTCAATGCGATAAATGCCTGTGCATCTTTGATCCCTTCCTGCATCAACAGATCGGTATCGCGTCCGTCTCCATTGATGATCAAGACATTTCCAGGGACAACCTCAGCTATACGGTGACTCTTTTCTTTGTTAGTCTCGATTACTTTTACACGGATATTGTTCGGAAGGTACTGGCAGGTACGGATCGCAATACGGCTCCCACCCATAATAATGACTTTCTTTACTTCGGGGTCTCGCTTGCCCGCATGCAACCGGACGTCTTCGATATGGCTTTTAGTCGTTGTAAAAAAAACGATATCTCCCGATTCTATACGATCCGTACCACGGGGAATAATGGTCTCGTTCTGCCGTTTGATGGCAACGATATGATAGAGTTTCTGTTCGTTCAGTAATTCGGACAGATGTTTGTTCACAAGTCGGGAATTATCGCGCACCTTTACACCGATCAGAATCAGAGCGCCTCCGAACAACTCCCAGTATTGCCGAGTCCACGGGCGTCTGACAGCCGTGACAATTTCTTTGGCTGCCAGCATTTCCGGGTAAATCATGGAATCGATCCCCATTTTTTCAAACAGTTCCTTGTTTTTAGGGAGCAAATATTCGTAATTGTTGATACGCGCCAACGTCTTATGTGCTCCTAATTTAGAAGCCAGAATGCTGGCTGCCACATTGGTCGTTTCTTCCGGCGTGACACTGACAAACAGGTCGGCCTTTCTGATACCGGCTTCTTCCAGGTCCCGAATGGATGTCGGATTACCCACCATAGGAAGGATCTCCATGCTTGAATTCGTGAAATTCAAACGTTCCTCATTCGGATCCATCAGGATAATATCCTGCTTCTCCTGTGATAACATTTTTGCCAGGTGGGTTCCTACTTCACCGGCTCCGGCTATAATAATTTTCATTTTATATAATAGATTAATTATAAGGATATATTATCCTCTGATAACCATCTTTTTTATTTCTCCTGCAATACTTTTGGCATCCATACCACACAGCTTATACAGTTCGGGAATCGATCCATGTTCGACAAACTCATCCGGCACACCAATCCGTTTTACCTGAGGAGCATATCCGTTATCAGCCATAAATTCCAAAACAGCACTGCCCAGTCCACCTTTGATTACGCCGTTTTCAACAGTGATGACACGACTGAACCTCTTACCGACTTCATGCAGCAGTTCTTCATCCATCGGTTTTAAAAAAATCATATCATAATGGGCAATCGATATACCATCACTTTCAACCTCCTTTATGGCCTTTATTACTTCGTTGCCAATAGGTCCAAGTGACAAGATCGCAATATCATCCCCATCACGAAGTTTCTTGCCTTTCCCGATCGGAAGGATATGCATCTCATTCCTCCAATCTGCCATCTCTCCCTTACCGCGTGGATAACGGATCACAAAAGGGCCGTTACATTCCTTATACCCGGTATACATCAAATTCCTTAAATCCAGTTCGTTCAAAGGAGATGAAATAACCAAGTTCGGGACTGGACGCAGATAAGCGAGGTCGAACACCCCGTGATGGGTCGCCCCGTCTTCGCCTACTAGACCGGCACGGTCCAGACAGATTACCATATGAAGATTCTGAAGTGCAACATCGTGTATCACCATATCGTATGCCCGCTGCATGAAAGAAGAGTAGACATTGCAGAATGGGATCATTCCCTCTTTGGCAAGTCCGGCAGAGAAAGTTACCGAATGCCCTTCGGCAATCCCGACATCAAACGCCCGTTTCGGAAACGCTTTCATCATATAAGTCATAGAACAACCTGTCGGCATAGCAGGAGTGACTCCCACGATCCGTTCGTCCTGTTCGGCCAGCTCGACAAGGGTATGTCCGAAAACATCCTGATAAAGTTGGGGTTCGTTCAACTTATGGACAATGATCCGTTCTCCTGTTTCTTTATTGAACAGCCCTGGTGCATGCCATTCCGTTGCCGACTTTTCAGCAGGCTTGAATCCTTTGCCTTTTTTAGTTTTGATATGTAATAGTTTCGGACCTTCCATATCCTTTATATCATTCAGAACCTTGATCATATAACCGACATCATGCCCGTCGATCGGACCAAAGTAACGGATGCTGAATCCCTCAAACAGATTATGTTGTTGAGTAAGCAATGCTTTCAGACTATTGTTAAAACGAAGGATATTTCCCCGACGGTCATTATTGATCAGTTTCATCTTCCGCAATCCGCGGTACACATCATAACGCATTTTATTATATGCCTGACTGGTTGTGATATCCACCAAATACTGACTCAACCCACCGACCGCATGATCTATTGCCATATCATTATCATTGAGAATGATAAGTAGGTTGTTTGGATTAGCCGACGCATTATTCAGACCTTCGAACGCCAACCCACCCGTCATGGCTCCATCACCGATCACAGCTATTACATGCCTGTCTTTTTCCCCTTTCAACGCAGAAGCGACCGACATACCCATAGCCGCCGAAATGGAATTTGAAGCATGTCCGGCAACAAATGCGTCATAAGGGCTTTCCAGAGGATTAGGAAATCCACTGATTCCTTTAAATTTTCGGAGCGTATGAAAAGCCTCTCGACGTCCAGTCAGTATTTTATGACCATACGCCTGATGCCCCACATCCCATACAATACGATCATAGGGAGTATTAAAAACATAGTGTAGTGCAACCGTCAGCTCTACCGTACCGAGACTTGCCCCAAGATGTCCCGGATTCTCCGATAGTACATCTATTATATATTGACGCAACTCTGCACATACCTCTCCCAATTTATCGGGGGACAACTTGCGCAAATCCTCCGGGTAATCAATGGAATTTAATATGTGTTCATCCTTGCATTCTGTCATAATCGCTATAATTTTGTGGCAAATGTAAAGAATTAACGGGAGATAAAATAGTTTTAGTATGTCATTCTTTAGCAGTATGACACAATTAAACCGCTTCTTCTCCTTTCCCTATAATCAAATTTAATCCTGTTTTGCATTTTCGTATGTAACACAAACAAACTCATTTGCCATAAAAACAAAAAAGCAGTCACAAATAATTGTAACTGCTTGATTTTCAGTGGTGCCACCAGGAATCGAACCTTTTATTTCGGTTTATTCTAAATCCCTGATTGACTGCACATTTACTACTTTATCTTTTATGAAAGCCATTGAATTAACACTACACTAAATTCATCGCTTTTCGTAATTGTCTTTACAATCATCATCTCTTTGACAATGTAAAGGTAGATAAAAAGTTCGATTTCCGCAAATGTCAATAGGGATTTTTATGAAATATTTTTTGCTCAAACCTGATAATGTTCCTAAAAGATGGCTAAGAGCCTGTCTAAATCTTACTCAATTCTATTTTGAGAGTTTTATCCAATATCTTTCAGCCATAGGCTGTATCCTGTCTCTTATTACCTTCATCACAGTATCGAAATCAAGCGCCTCTTTCCATTGAATTTTTCTAAGAAAAGCCTTCCAACGGCTTATGCGTGCCCCGTCTGTAGCAAAACTATCCGTAAACAGTTGCAAATCGGGGTTGTATGCAAGTCCTCGATTGTCGAACGTCGCTTCGATGGCGTCATACAAAGCGTCGTCATTCAAATTTCTCTTCGTCAGGAGCTGATAACAGTCAAAGAAATCTTTCATGCGACTGTTGAGAACATCACGATCTATCATCGTATGGAACTTCTCGGCAATAACGGTTTCTAAAGAATATGCCTGTATATTCACAGAAGGGATATCCGATAAAAGCAGAGGAAAGTCTATAGTTGTTGGATGTGGAATGACGACATCACCAAAGCCAATATCTACAGACATATTATAAGCTATGGTATCCATATGGGCAGTAAAATAGAATCTTGTACCAGGATATTTCTTTTCGACTGTGATCGGTTCTATTTTGATACTTCCTGCGTCAAATGACACCCCATCTTCATGGCATACGATACCCAGGATTTCTTGGAAGACACTAGCCAGGAAATCCCTGTCACGACTGATCC
>OGUQ01002506.1_pt1 | contig 12525 bp, 7 predicted proteins | sample 1574701 | NCBI WGS metagenome assembly OGUQ01 (sample SAMEA2582087, study PRJEB24529) | metagenome | biome: Human gut stool | place: China | collected 2011 | reverse complement strand
AAAATGCTTATTAGGGCGTTTCTGCGAGGTAATGATTTGAAAGCGTTTCTATTTCTCCAATCTGCGTTTTTCGCTATTCCTCGTCTATGCCACTTAATGCCAACAACAGCCACAACCACTTGAAACTCAAAATAAAAGCATCATTCTGCTATATTTTGCTTTTTTAGGCGTTATTTTTGCACAAAAACGTCCCGGGAGAGTTGTGAGTGAAAATTTTCCCTGTTCCAAGCTGGAAATGCCTTTTATATAATTACTGTCGGGCAAGGATAACAGTTGTATGGTAGCTTGCTCAACAGGGAACTGTGTGTCTTTTTCCAGAATACTCCCCTGTACTGTGACACGTTGAGTCTGTGCTTGAATATAAGCAGTATTTATGTATGATATAATTAATGTTATTAGTAGTATAAAAGTCGTTTTATTCATAAGGTCTCCCGTTATGAGGTGTTTTTAGTGTTTATGGTATTTCTTGCAAATATCTTGATTTTTTCTGTAAAAAGAGTTCATAAAATGATAAATAAAGTTCATTTGAACGATATTCATACCCTTTTGACTTATTTGAGGACCTTTGTTTACGCATAATACCTCATCTTTGCACCGTACTCAGTTTTCAATAGGTATTATTTTAGTTTTTAGGAACACTTGGATTATTTTCAAATTCGCTGTCGGTTTAATGGAAACATTAGCCGATAGTGAATTCTCTTTATTAAATATGAGATATATCATGAAAACAATAGATAGAAAATGAAGAAACCTTTATTGTATTTACTTATTTTAGTAGTGGCTGTTCTTGGCAGCTCATGCTCTCAATCTTCGGAGGGCACATTTGAAGTGGGGAAGAATACTTTCTTGCTGAATGGAAAACCGTTTGTTGTAAAAGCGGCAGAGATTCATTATCCGCGTATCCCGAAAGAATATTGGGAACATCGTATTAAAATGTGCAAGGCACTGGGTATGAATACGATTTGCTTGTATGTGTTCTGGAATTTTCATGAACCGGAAGAAGGAAGGTATGATTTTGCCGGACAGAAAGATATAGCTGCGTTTTGCCGTTTGGCTCAAGAGAATGGAATGTATGTCATAGTGCGTCCCGGCCCTTATGTCTGTGCGGAATGGGAAATGGGCGGCTTGCCTTGGTGGCTGCTGAAGAAGAAGGATATCAAACTTCGCGAGCAAGACCCATACTACATGGAACGTGTGAAACTCTTTTTGAACGAAGTGGGCAAACAGCTGGCTGATCTTCAGATTAGTAAAGGAGGGAATATCATTATGGTACAGGTGGAGAATGAGTATGGAGCATTTGGAATCGATAAGCCGTATATATCCGAAATCCGTGACATGGTAAAACAAGCCGGTTTTACAGGTGTTCCTTTATTCCAGTGTGACTGGAACTCGAATTTTGAGAATAATGCACTGGATGATTTGCTCTGGACTATTAATTTCGGTACGGGTGCTAACATCGACGAGCAATTTAAACGGTTGAAAGAACTACGGCCGGACACTCCATTGATGTGCAGTGAATTTTGGTCCGGATGGTTTGACCATTGGGGAGCCAAGCATGAAACAAGAAGTGCCGAAGAATTGGTAAAAGGTATGAAAGAAATGCTGGACCGCAATATTTCTTTCAGCTTGTATATGACTCACGGGGGGACTAGTTTCGGGCATTGGGGAGGCGCGAATTTCCCGAACTTTTCACCGACTTGCACATCGTATGATTATGATGCTCCTATCAATGAATCCGGTAAGGTGACTCCTAAATATCTGGAAGTACGGAATCTGCTTGGTAACTACCTGCCGGAAGGTGAAACCTTGCCGGAAATTCCGGATTCGATACCGACTATAGCTATTCCTACTATTAAAATGACTGAAATGGCAGTCTTATTTGATAATCTGCCTCACCCCAAAGAGAGTGAGGATATCCGGACAATGGAAGCTTTTGATCAGGGATGGGGTAGTATTCTGTATCGGACTTCATTATCCGCTTCTGATAAAGAACAGACATTACTGATCACAGAAGCTCATGACTGGGCACAAGTCTTTCTGAATGGTAAGAAACTGGCTACTCTGAGCCGTTTGAAGGGGGAAGGTGTAGTAAAGTTACCACCATTGAAAGAAGGTGACAGACTGGATATCCTGGTGGAAGCAATGGGAAGAATGAATTTCGGCAAAGGTATTTATGACTGGAAAGGTATTACCGAGAAAGTAGAACTGCAATCTGATAAAGGAGTTGAACTGGTGAAGGACTGGCAGGTATATACTATTCCGGTAGATTATAGTTTTGCCCGTGATAAGCAGTATAAACAACAGGAGAATGCTGAAAATCAACCGGCTTATTATCGGTCGACGTTTAACCTCAATGAGTTAGGGGATACATTCTTGAATATGATGAACTGGAGTAAAGGTATGGTATGGGTGAATGGCCATGCGATTGGCCGTTATTGGGAAATCGGACCTCAACAGACCTTATATGTACCGGGCTGCTGGTTGAAGAAAGGAGAGAATGAAATCATTATATTGGATATGGCTGGTCCTTCAAAAGCCGAAACTGAAGGTCTGCGTCAACCAATTCTGGATGTACAACGTGGTAACGGAGCTTATGCTCATCGTAAGATGGGTGAGAACTTGGACTTAACAAATGAAACTCCTGTTTATCAAGGGATATTTAAGTCAGGCAATGGTTGGCAACATGTGAAATTCGGTAAGAAGGTGGAGACTCGTTTCTTCTGTCTGGAGGCTTTGAACGCCCATGATGGGAAAGATTTCGCGGCTATTGCAGAATTGGAGTTGTTGGGCGAAGATGGCAAACCGGTATCCCGTCAGCATTGGAAAGTGATTTATGCCGATAGTGAGGAAACGGATGCCGCGAACAATATTGCAACAAATGTTTTTGATTTGCAGGAATCAACATTCTGGCATACCAATTATTCCTCTTCCAAACCTGCATTTCCTCATCAGATTGTGATAGATCTTGGTGAAGATAAAGTTATTACGGGATTCTCTTATTTACCCAGGGCTGAAGCCGGTAAAACGGGGATGATTAAAGACTATAAGGTATATTTGAAGATGCAACCGTTTAAGATATAATGTTTGGGATTTTTAAGAAAAGGTTAATTATTTATTAGTTTGTTCATTAAGTTATGAAAATCAAGAAAGCGACTTTCACGTGAGTGAGGGTCGCTTTCTGATTTTCGTTCGAAATAAAATAATTCTTGTGATGGTTAAAACCCTAAGAGGAAGTATATTTGTTCTCTCATCTGAGATGATTTATATAATTAACTAGTGTATAAATGATGAAAAAAAATGGGTTTAGCCGATGCGCTGAGATGTACATCGGTCGTTTACGAAAAGAGGGGCGCTATTCTACTGCGCATGTGTATGAAAATGCACTTCTTTCTTTTAGAGGGTTTTGTGGCACACCTACCGTGTCATTCGGACAAGTAACCCGCGAACACTTACGGTGTTACGGGCAGTATCTTTATGAACGTGGCTTGAAGCTTAATACGGTTTCGACGTATATGCGTATGCTGCGTAGTATTTATAATCGTGGAGTAGAATCGGGGAGGGCTCCTTATGTTCACCGGTTGTTTCACGGGGTGTATACAGGAGTGGATGTCCGTCAAAAGAAAGCTTTGCCGGCAACTGAGTTGCATAAGCTTTTATATGGAGATCCTAAATCGGATATTTTACGGCGTACACAGGCGATTGCTGCTTTGATGTTTCAATTCTGTGGTATGTCTTTCGCTGATTTGGCACATTTGGAGAAGTCGTCTTTAGACAGGAATGTTCTTCATTATAATCGTGTTAAAACGAAGACTCCGATGAGTGTGGAAATACTGGATACTGCTAAGGATATGATTTATCAGCTTCAGAACAGAAAACCTGCTCTGCAAGATTGCCCTGATTATCTATTTAGTATTCTGAATGGTAATAAAAAACGGAAAGATGAAAGTGCTTATCGGGAATACCAGTCTGCCCTCCGGAATTTCAATAACCATTTGAGAGGACTGGCAAAGGCTTTGCATCTGACTTCTCCTGTCACTTCTTATACCATTCGCCATTCGTGGGCTACCACTGCGAAATATCGCGGAGTTCCTATTGAAATGATCAGCGAATCGTTGGGACACAAATCAATCAAAACAACACAAATCTATCTTAAAGGCTTTGCTTTGAAAGAACGTACTGAAGTAAATAGAATGAATTTATCTTACGTGAAGAATTGCTTGGAGAAAAGTGTAAATAATATAAAGTATTAGTAATCAGTATATATATGTGTGTGTTACTTCTTAGGTAACGGAAATAATAATGGCGCAAAGATAGACAAAAAAATAAATAACAAGCAAATAAACTATCCTTTTTTTCTTTTTTGATTTAAAAATAAGATAAAAATAGCCTAGAACATGAAAGAACCCTTTTCTTCATATTCTAAGATTTTTACGTCCCATAATCAAAGGAATTTCACCCTACGCTTAGACTGAGCCTCCTTTAGCAACTTGGTATGTCCTATTTTTCGTGTTTTAAGAGATTTCTCCCTTCCCCTGTGTTTTCCGTTACCTAAGAAGTAACAGAAAAAAGAATGGTAAAAATAGAGGATTTATGAATCAAATTGGGGTAAGGTCTCTATTTAGGAATATACATAGATAAAAAATGAAACAAACTGAAGCTATTTTGGGGGATATGCGATTTATTCCATTAAAGGGTGTTGTATTAATTCTGATTCTCATCTTGACAACAAGCCGGGTTCATGCACAATATGCTCTTGGGGCAACTGGGCAGATGATGATACCTACAGCCGAGATGCAGGAAACAGGAACCTTTATGGGAAGCGCAAACTTTCTTCCTGAAGAGGTTACGCCTAATAAGTTTAACTATCCTACCATGAACTACTCGGTAGATATGTCTTTGTTCTCTTTTGTTGAACTGACTTACCGTATGACGTTACTCAAAATGCGAACGTATAATGGCAGAGTCGGTTATCACAACCAAGATCGTTCCAATACTATCCGTATCCGTCCATTGAAAGAAAGCCGTTATTTCCCTGCTGTGGTAATTGGTGCTGATGATCTTTTTACAGAAAAGGCTACTCAGTATTGGGGAGATTATTATGGTGTCTTAACTAAGACGTTTGGTTTCTGCAAGGGGCATCAGTTGGCTGTTACAGCAGGCTGGTATTTTCATCAGGGCAATCAACCGGCTTTTAAGAAAGGCCCTTTTGGTGGTATTCGTTATACTCCCGCTTTTTGCCGTGAGTTAAAGCTGATGGCAGAGTATGATACCAATGGATGGAATTTGGGTGGAGCAATACGTTTTTGGAAACGTTTGTCCGTCCATGTGTTTACGCGCGAATTTACCTGTGTTTCTGCCGGTTTGCGTTATGAATGTACATTAATACATTAAGAAGATGAAAAGAGTATTTAGTATACTATATATAATATGTTGCTGCACTTTGGAAAGTGTGGACGCGCAATCTGCTGGGATATCTGAAGTCCTGAAAGAATTGCAAATGGAAAATATATCTGTGGCACAGAAGCAGGATACGATTACGGCAGCATTTGAGACTTCCGTATATAGGGGATCTTATAATGGTATAGGCATTGCAATACGTCGCCTGATCACTCTTCCGGAAGTCTCTACATTGCAGTTGGTCATATTGGATAATGCTTTGCCGCAACTTTGTATCACTTTGCCTGCGAAGCTGATTGAGGATTATCAATCGGGAAAATGTGATTTGGATGGAGTTTACTGTAGTATGCAGATGACTACTTCCACCAAAACTGCAATGGAGGCCTTAAAAGGAACCAAACGAGAGTCTACTACTTTTGGGAAAGTGGATGTAGTGCTTTATCCGGGTGTGATGTTAGTTAATAATGTTACTTACAAATTATATAAAGCAGCTTTTGAATTGCAACCGGCTGTAGAAATGCAACTTTGGAAAGGTGCTTCATTGAGGCTGCAGGTTTGCTTGCCTATCGTCAATAATGAGCCGGGCAAATGGGATTGCATCCGACCGGGGTATTTGACATTGCGCCAGGAATTTCGTCTGGATAATCATTGGAAGGGATACCTGACTGGTGGAAATTTCTCAGATGATCGTCAGGGACTTGCAGCCGGTATCGGTTATTTTTCTTCTGACGGTCGTTGGACAGTAGAAGGAGAAGGTGGTATAACCGGTTCGTCTCATTTATATGGCAACGACTGGGGAATGAGTAAATGGAAAAGAGTGAATGGGCAGCTCAGCGTAGGTTATTTCATTCCACAAGTGAATACTCAATTGAAAGTTAGCGGTGGACGTTTTATATATGGAGATTATGGGGTATGCGGAACTCTTTCACGTTACTTCGGTGAATATGTCGTGGGACTTTATGGCATGTATACAGATGGAGAAACAAATGCCGGATTTCATTTTTCGATTCCATTGCCGGGTAAGAAGCGTAGTCGTCACGCGGTACGTGTGATGCTTCCGGATTATTTCGCTTTTCAATATGACATGCGTAGTGGGAATGAATTTGCTCGCCGTGCTTTGGGGGTAAGCTATAGAACCGAACCGAAATCTGCTGAAAACAGCCGTTTCTGGCAGCCGGATTATATCCGTTATTGTTTGATTCGTACCAATGAAAAGACAAAACTTAAATAAGAGTTGATATTAGTAATTTAAACAAAAATTGAACAATTATGAGAAATTTAAAATGGTTGTATGCATGCTCTTTGGCGATAGCCTTCGGTGTGTTGTCTTTTGTAACAGTTTCCTGTCATGATGATGACGATGAACCAAAGCAAGAACCAGGTGAAGTGATTGAAACTCCTGCTCCGGTTGTTGAGTATTATATTATGGGTACTGTGACGGATGCCGGTAAAGGTATATCTGGTGTTGATGTAAAAATTGGTATTGAGACAATTAAGACAGACAAGGATGGTAAGTTCTCTGTAACAGAAACAAAAACAGGTAAGTATTCTGTAGAAGTTGCTCCTAAAGGTTATCTTGCTCAAAATACTTCTGTAGAGATTGCTGCTAATGCGGAAAATCGTAGTGTGGTAACTGTTGCTGTGGCTTTGACTAAGCAAAGTGAACCTACGACTGTAGAAGTTGGAGAGACTGGTAATACAGAAGAGGTTAAGGTAGAAGATAAGAGTGCTTCGAATGAGGAAGTTAAAGAACCGGGTACTGTTGCACCGGAGAATGTGAAAGAAGATCTTCCTCTTGTAACTCCTGAATTAGAAATCCCAGTTGGAGCAATTCAGACAGAAGGTAATGAAGACGTTCTGGAAGGTGGTAATGCTGAAGTCAGTGTAACTACGTATGTACCAGCCCCAGAAACTGTGACTACAGAAGTGAAGAAAGAAGAAGAGAATAAAGAAGTAGAAAAGACCATACCTTTGGCGGCAGCACACTTTGAACCTAGTGGTTTGACATTTGCAAAAGACCACTATCCAACTATTTCAATTCCTAATCCTATTCCTGGCTTGACTTTCGCTGATGATATGGTACTTACTTATTTGGAGAATGGAAAGTGGGTTCCACAAACAGAGGACATTAATAAAGTTGTTTATGATGAGAAATCAGGTAGCTACACAACTAAAGTTAAGCATTTCTCTTCCTATGCTATGGAAAATAAAGTCACTAGTAAAGTTAGTACTGAAAATGTAGTGAAGAGTGAGATTTTAGGACAGGCAAGTTGTGATAACAGTGAAAATCCTAAAGCTGTAACAGGAATTGCATTGACTTATAAAGAAAAGTCGGGTTGGGAATGTAAAGATGCGGATATTAAAGCGGCTGTAGAAAAAGCTTTGTCAGGTGCAAAACCTGAAACAGTGAATGCTATGGTAGCCTTCTTCAAAACTCGTTTATATTCGTTGATGGGATCTGCATCTGGTATTACAGAAACAACCCGTACTTATAATACAGTGAACGTAAACGGTTATACTACAATGACTTATACTTGCTATGCTAAGACTCGTACTACTACATTATCAACTACAGTGAAGTATAATGGTAAAGATGTGAAAATCTCAGTAATAGCAACACGCTATACCGGAACTGATCATCAGTATAAGACAGTTACTACTAATCCTACTCATAGTGGTGGTCAGGGTGGAAGTAACTAATAAATAATAAAGATCATAAAAATAACCCTTTTTTAATAAAACCCTTTTTTATAAACCCTGTTGGGTAATAATCATATGGGATATGAGGAGGAAGAGGTCACTGTGAAGTGGTTTCTTCCTTTTCGTTTATGAGATATATGGATGTTTCTTGAATGTCCATTTCAAACAGAATTCTACTAATATAAGTTAATGTTTATAATTATGATTTGTATCCTGTAAATAAAGCCTATCTTTATCACCCAATACAACATAGGACAAATAAAATGTCATGAGCATAATTATTAAGAACCTTAATAAGATCTATCCAAACGGAAATCATGCCTTGAAAGATGTCAATCTGGAAATACCTGCAGGGATGTTTGGCTTATTAGGACCCAATGGCGCCGGCAAATCTACTTTAATGCGTATTCTTGTAGCCCTTATGGAACCAACTTCCGGGCAGGTAGAAATTTGCGGTTATGATTTGATGAAACAGCGAAAAGAAATACGCGGTATTCTGGGGTATCTTCCTCAGGACTTTCGTTTTTTTGCCAAATACAAAACGTATGAGTTTCTTGATTACGCGGCGCGTTTGTCCGGTATGACCCATAGCAGGCAGAGAAAACAGGCTGTGGATGAAATGCTCGAAAACGTTGGGTTGTTCGATGTTCGCGAACGATATGCCAATAAATTATCGGGAGGTATGAAGCGGCGGTTAGGAATCGCACAAGCGCTGATACATCATCCTAAAGTAATCATTGTTGATGAACCTACTACCGGACTTGACCCGGAAGAACGTATCCGTTTCCGTAACCTTCTTTCAGAGGTCAGCGAGAATGATGTGACTATTATTTTGTCTACTCACATTGTCGGTGATATTTCCAGTACTTGTAATAATATGGCGTTAATGAACCGGGGACAAGTTTCCTTCAACGGTTCTCCGCAAGATATGTTGAAATTAGCCGAGGGTAAAGTGTGGAGAATCAGGGCTGCGGGAGATCAGTTGCATGAGATCGATAAAAAATATCCGGTAATCTCCACGATTCCATCGGGGACAATCTGGGAAGTACAGGTGGTTGCCGATAAAGTAGAAGGATACGAAGCGGAACCATTTCCCCCTAATCTGGAACACGCCTATGTATATTATATGGAGAATCAATTAAACCTTTGGACAAACGACTAAACACGATATGCTGATATGACCTTTATATCTAATATACAATCGGTAGCAAAATATGAAAGTAAATTATTAATCAGAAGCTGGTTCTTCAGAGTATTCACGGTACTCGCTGTAACTATCATTACTTTTTTCAATTTCCAGTTGTTCGTATCGGAAGATAGCGGAGGCTTCTGGATTGCTACAGCCATTCCATCGAACATTCCTTATCTAATTTTACTGTTGCTAAATACAGGGCAGGCTGTTATTGCTATCTTTCTGGCATCCGACTTCCTGAAAAGAGATAAAAAGCTGGATACATCAGAAGTCTTTTATGTCCGTCCATTAAGTAATGCTGAATACGTCATCGGTAAGATTTGGGGAAATCTGCGCGTCTTTTTGTTGCTGAATCTCATTATTATGGCTATTACGGCTGCATTCAACCTGACATTGGGAGAAGTGGACTGGATGGCTTATTTGCTTTATTTTCTGTTGATCAGTGTCCCTACGCTGATTTTCATTATTGGCCTGGCTATCTTTCTGATGCTGGTATTGAAAAATCAGGCACTGACATTCGTTTTATTGTTAGGATATATCGGACTTACCGTTTTCTATATTGAAGATAAGTTTTATTATCTTTTCGATTATATGGCTTATAGTCTTCCTTTGGTGAAGTCCAGCATTGTCGGTTTTTCCAACTGGGAGGTGATTTTAAATCATCGTGGCATCTATTTTCTTGCCGGACTGGCGTTTGTCTTTTTCACGATTTCCCTGTTCAGGCGTCTGCCGAATTCATCGCACAGTAATTATCCGTGGCTGGTTATTTCTTTTTGTACTCTCATGTTAGCTTTCGTATGCGGTTATTGGCATATACATTCGATTTTATATCAAAGTGATATACGCGCTACCTATACGAAGATCAACAACCAATATGTTTCTACTCCGAAGATGTTCATTCATGAATATGATCTTTCTGTAGAGCAGCATCTTGAAGATTTTCTGTCGGAAGTAACTGTGAAAGGAGTGGCATTGGACTCATCTGCCGTATTCACCTTCTGTTTGAATCCGGGATTAACCATTCATTCCGTTCATTCGGCCGGACAGCAACTCAAGTTTAAACGTGACAAGCAAATAGTATTGGTGGATTTCGGCACGAAGCATGCCAAAGGCGATACAATCTCTGCAACATTCAGGTATGACGGACAGATAGATAACTCATTCTGTTATTTGGATATCCCTCCCGAAGTGCTGCAAGCTTCCAATAAAAAGTTTCTGTTCAACATAGACAAGCAGTATAGTTTTCAGACGAAAAATTATCTGATGCTTACCCCTGAAACTTATTGGTATCCCCGTGCAGGAACAAGCTATAGTGATAAAAATCCTGACTGGCAGCAAACTTATTTCAGTAATTATCGCTTGAAGGTCAAGCCTCTACCGGGGTTAGTTCCTCTTTCTCAAGGGGAAGGAAAGTGTGATGAAGAAGGAGTGTATTCGTTTAAAGGAGATTATCCGTCTCAGACACTATCGTTGGTCATAGGTGACTATCAGCAAAAAAGTGCTTATGCGGACAGCATTCTTTATAGCGTCTGGCATTTAAGGGATCATGACTATTTTACTGCTTCGTTTGATTCTATTCACGATACCATTCCCTGGCTGATACGTAATGTGAAAGAGCAACTGGCACGGCAATATAAACTGGATTACCCTTTCAAGCGATTTTCTATTGTAGAAGTTCCTGTGCAATTTGCCAGCTATGAACGTGCCTGGTCGCAAGCGCAGGAGACAGTACAACCTGAAATGGTATTGTTCCCCGAAAAAGGAGCTATATTCTGGGAACTGGATGTGAAGAGGCAGGTGAAGAATCATATCCGGTGGTCGGGAAATAATGAAATCAGTATGCAGGAAGCCCAGATGCGGACTTTTAGTAACTTTGCCTGGATGTTTTTGCGGACAGAAGGCGATTATAACTTTTCGTCGGGTAGTAGAGGACGGGGAAATCTTTCGTCTACGGCAAATCCTTATTTCCTTTTCCCGCAGATTTATAATTTCCGGTACAATATTTACTCTTCGGAATGGCCTGTTGCCAATCGGGCTATTGAGCTATATCTGCAAAAGAAGTCGGAAAATGAAGGGTGGGAACGTCAGATAAATGGGCTTAGTAACAATGAAAAGGCCAACCTGCTGCTGGAAAAGCATACGTTCAAGGAGTTGCTGGCTGATGTGGAACAGCGTAATCTGCAAAATAATATCGTAGGACTGGAGGCAAGCCGTCTTTTTGCCCGGTCAGAAATAAACATGGGCGTAGATGCTTTCCGGGATTCACTATATGCGATGTTGAAGCGTAATACATTTCTGAACATAAAGTTCGAAAATATGCTGGATACTCTGGGAGAAATGAGCCGGACGGATCTTTATTCATATTTGAAAGAATGGGAACAGTTGACGCCTCTTCCTTTTTATTCGATCGGAGAGCCCGAACTGACCAAAGTTGTCAATAAAGGAGGAGAAGAATTCTTTGTCTTGAAAGTACTGGTGAGCAATAACTCGGATTATGACGGAATCATTCAGATGAACGTTCTTCAAAATGGCTGGTGGTATCAACCGATGGAAGATCCTAGAGCCAGAAAAAAGGTAGAGATAGCTGCCCATACAAGCAAAGAATTTGTTTCTGTCTGGGAAGAACAGATACGTGATGTGGAAATCAATACGATGGTTTCCGGCAATCTTCCTTATATGATACGGCAATCCATTGGTAATGTAAAACAAGAACGGAATAAAATAGTCAAGGACACTATCTATACCTTGCCGGAATCATCCTTAGAAATGCCGGGAGAGGTTATTGTGGATAATGAAGATTCCACTCTCTTTGTACTTTCTACCCCTGCTGTCGTAGGACTTCTGCCTAAATGGCTGGATAAAGTGGAGGATACTTCCTTTAAATATTCGGGCATATCCTGGTGGCGTGCGCCTTTACAATGGACGGCCACCACCAATGCTAAATATTATGGTAAATATATCCGTTCGGCCTATGTGATTAAGAGTGGAGACGGCAGTCAGACGGCTACATGGAAAATTCCTGTGCCGGAAGCCGGTCAATATGAGCTTTATTATCATGTATTCAAGGATGATGAGCTGCGATGGAATGACCGCCTTCAGGGTGAATATCATTTCAGGGTGGCATACGACAGTGAGATGGAAGATGCCTATATCAATCTGAGAAAAGCCAATGAGGGTTGGGAACAACTCGGTACTTACTATTTTAGTGCCGATACGGTTCGTGTCGTGCTGACGGA
>OGUQ01002489.1_pt1 | contig 12602 bp, 12 predicted proteins | sample 1574701 | NCBI WGS metagenome assembly OGUQ01 (sample SAMEA2582087, study PRJEB24529) | metagenome | biome: Human gut stool | place: China | collected 2011 | reverse complement strand
TGCCGCTGCGCATCGTGGGCGTGCCGCTGACATTTGCCATCTTTGTTACAACCTTTACCATCTTCCGCACCAGCAGTTTGGGCAATGCGGCGGCATACTTTGCCGGTATCCTGCATAACCCCGGGCACGAGGTGTTTGCCCAGTACTGGCTGCTAGGCCTGACCAGCAAGCTGGAACTGCTCTTGCTGTTGTTGGGCATTGCGTTGCTGGTGCTGGTGGATGTGCTGCATGAATGCGGCCTGCACCTGCGCGCCTGGGTCAACGCCGCGCCGCGCCCGGTGCGCTGGGCTGTGTACGAATTTGCCATTTTTGCCTTTTTGCTGATGGCAAGCTTTTATTCCAATACGGGCTTTTTGTATGCCCGGTTCTGAAAAGCAACAGCCCCGGGCAGTACCCATAAAAGGTGCCGCCTGGGGCTGTTTTTGTCTGTGTGGAAAATATAAAAAGGGGACAAAGCTTTACCAAAAGCTGCTTATTCCTCGCCCTCAAATTTCATGCCCCAGGCCATGCGGATATCATACATCAGGCGTGTCAGAGCAAGGCTGTCCTGAGGGGTGTAGCGGTCGCTGTCGGTACGCCCCAGCTTGACGCAGCGGCTTGCTTCCCGGATCTCATACTCAAAGCCGTTGATGTCCACCGGGCAGCGGATGACCTCCGGCTCTTTGCACTCCACTACCAGCGTCATGGTCTCGGCGTGCTGGAAATCAGGCAGAAAGATGCTGCCCTTGGTGCCCACGATACGGGCGTTGCGCTCCAGCTCCTGCCCAATGGTCTGGGTGGACTCCGCCTTGCAGCCGCCGGGGTAGGTCAGCGCAAGGCGGCTGTAATCATCGGTGCCGTACTCGTTGATGTGGACCTCTTTGGTTTCCACCTTCTCCGGGTCCTGCCCGGTGAGGATGCGCAGAAAGCCCAGATTGTAGATGCCGATATCCAGCAGCGCACCGCCGCCCAGACCGGAATCAAACTTGCGGTCCTTCCGGGCACCGGAGGCCACAAAGCCGTACTGACAGGTGATCTGCTTCAGTTCCCCGATGGTGCCAGCAGTAAGGATCTCGCGCATTCGGTCGTACAGCGGCAGCAGCCAGATCCAGAATGCCTCCATGAGAAAGAGGTGCTTTTCCTCCGCCAGACGATACAGCTCCTGCGCCTGCTCCGGGTTGATGGTAAAGGGCTTTTCGCACAGAACGTGCTTGCCATGCCCCAAGCAGAGCTTGCAGTTTTCGTAGTGCAGGGTGTTGGGAGTGGCAACATAGATAGCCTCCACCTCCGGGTCGGCGGCAAGGGCTTCGTAGGAGTCATAGCAGCGGGGAATGCCGTACTGCTGTGCAAACGCCTGTGCGCTTTTCAGATGCCGTGAGCCCACGGCAACAAGCTGCTCCCCCCTCTGCGCCCATCTGTTCCACCGTAGACGCAAACTTTTTGGCAATGGTGCCGGTCGCTAAAATTCCCCACTTCATAACGGTACCTCCCATTTGATCACTTTGGATCCAGTATACCATGATTTCTCTCTGCGGAAAAGATTCCGCTCCCATAAAGCCCTATTTTTCTGCCAAAAAACACCGCCTCCAAACAAAATCCTTGCAATTTTTGCTCTATCCGTTATACTGATAGAAAAAGGTGTCTTGACACATCAGTTTGGGAGGTACCCCCCCTATGAAATTTCTGATCGTAGTGGATATGCAGAACGACTTTATCACCGGCTCGCTGGGCACAAAAGAGGCCGAAGCCATCCTGCCGAAGGTGCTGGAAAAGATCCGCACCTATCGCCCGGAGCAGATCTTTGTCACCCAGGATACCCACCCGGACAACTATCTGGAGACCAACGAGGGGCGTCATCTCCCGGTGGCTCACTGCATCGCCGGCAGCGAGGGGCACGCTCTAAATCCGCTGGTGGCGGAGGCGCTGGAGGGCGTGCCTGCAGACCACTTTATCTGCAAGCCCACCTTTGGCTCCACCCTGCTGGCGGAAAAGCTCAAGACCGCCGCCGGGACCGAAACCCCGGAGATCGAGCTGGTGGGTCTGTGCACCGGCATCTGTGTGCTTTCCAACGCCATCCTGTGCAAAGCGACCTTCCCGGAAAGCGACGTTTCCGTGGACGCTGCCTGCTGCGCCTGCGTCACGCCCCAGTCCCATGACACGGCACTTTCTGCCATGAAGCTGTGCCAAATTGATATCAACAACCAGGGCAGCAAGCCTTGGAGACCGTGAGAGCTGCTTAGGGTTCGAGAGAAGGTGCCAACATGAAACATCGCATTGTGACGGCTGCGCAGATGAAGGAAATTGAACGAGCCGGGGATGCCCACGGTCTGCCCTACCTGCAAATGATGGAAAACGCTGGGCTGGCTGCTTAGTGGTCGTCGATGTACTCCTCCACCGAGGCAGACAGCTTGCGGCTCACCGTCAGAGAGTCCCGGTCGTAGAGCACCAGATATCTCTGGTATGCAATTCGACCGACCCGGATTTCAGAAGATGATTGCCGAAGTCAAAGCTGACCGAATCTCCGTTGTTATCATAATATGCACGAGCTGGCAAAGACCGGGCGCTGGTTGGGCGGCACCACCCCCACGGGATACGCCTCCGAGAGCGTCAAGAGCATTACGGTGGACGGCAAGACCAAAAAGGCCTGCAAGCTCAAGCTGCTGCCGGATGAGGCAGAGATCATCTACAAAATTTTCGACCTCTACGAGCAGTATGATTCCCTGATCATGACCGAGACCGAATTGCTGCGGCAGGGCATCAAAACAAAAACGGGCGTTCTTTCACCCGGTTTTCCATCAAGTCCATTTTGCAGAATCACGTCTACCTCATTGCAGACAAGGACGCCTATCCGTATTTTGTGGACAACGAAGCAGAGTTGTTCTCCCCGGAGTCCGGAAAAAAGGCAAGCCCTCCTTCATAAATTACAGTAACCGTTTATGATACTATGGGGAGGGGTCGGCATGTTTTTATCTCTTCTGCAATTTTTTACCACAAAGTTTCTGGTTTTGGCGCTTCATCTGGAAAGCGGCAGCTTTCCGCGGCCCCTCTCTGCCCGGGAGGAAACCGAAGCCTTTTCCGCACTGCGTGCCGGTGACCCTGCCGCACGGGAAAAACTGATCCGGCACAATCTGCGTCTGGTGGCACACATCGTAAAAAAATACTACGCCCTGCCCGGCGATCAGGACGACCTTATTTCCATCGGCACCATCGGCCTGATGAAAGCGGTGGATACTTTCGACTCTGCCCGTCGGGCACGCTTTTCCACCTACGCCAGCCGGTGCATTGAAAATGAGATCCGGATGCAGTTCCGCCGGAACCGCAAAACCGGCGGGACCGTCTCGCTGCAGGAAGCGCTGGAATCAGATGGTGACTCTGCGCTGACGCTGGCCGATGTGCTGCAGGACAGCTTCTGCATGGAGGACACCTGCGAAACGCAGGACGATATCCGCCGGATGCGGCAGCTGCTGGACGGCCTGCCCGCCAGGGAGCGACAGATCATTCTGCTGCGGTATGGTCTTTCCGGCCAGCCGCCGCTGACCCAGCTGGAAACTGCAAAACTGCTGGACATCAGCCGCAGCTATGTTTCCCGTCTGGAAACTCATGCGCTGGAACTTCTGCGCCAGCGGTGGGATGTTCCGGGCACAAAAACAGCGCAGAGGTGAACGGTGTGCTCACCCCTGCGCCATGCAGTCAGCTATCCAGAATTTTCAACTGCAGTTCGTCCAATTGTTCAAAAGTATACAGTCGATTCAGAGCTTCCACCAGCTCCTTTTTGGAAAGACGCGGCGGCAGGCCCAGCGCGTTCAGAAGCTTTGCCTTGCGCTCGGCGCTGCCCGGCCTGCCGGAAAGCCCCCACTCGTAGAGGTCGGTATAGGTGATCTGCCGTCCTTCCGGGCGGGCCGCTGCGGCACCCGCCTCAGCGCCAAGGGCATCCCGCAGCGCCTGCAGAACAATGGCATCGTCCACGCCCTCGACCCCCAGCAGGCCCTCCTTGCCGGGCTGCTCCTTGCGCTTTTCCTTGCCGTGGATCGCGGGCACGTAAGCCTGAACCACATTCTTTTCTCCCACCAGATTGGTGATGTAGGTGCGGATGCGGAAGCCTGCCGCGTCCGAATCCGTGAGCAGGATCAGGCCGTTTTTCTGCGCCAGCGCTTTGAACAGCTGCTGGCGCTTTTTGTCGCTGTAAATGCCAAAGCCATCCGTCAGCAGGATCATGGCATCGGTCAGATGGGAAAGCCGGGCCGCATCGTACTTGCCCTCCACAATGAGCACCCGGCCTGTATGGATCATTTCGTTTTCCTTCATCGTCCGCTCCCCGCCATTGCCAACCGGCACAGCGCTGTTTCCAGCAGGATCTGGTCATCGGTAGGCTGGCTTTTCAGGCTCTGGTCCAGTTCCAGCAGCACCTGCATACAGTTTTCGATCTGGCCCAGCGTGTAATGCGAGGCTGTTTCGGCCGACCGCTTGAGCCGGTAATCACTGCCCTTATAGCCAAAATCCTTGAATACCGTGCTGTAATTTTTCCGTTTTGCTGCCCCCAGCTTGACCCGGTACAGATCCACATAGCTGCCGATCATGGCCGCTGTAATGGCAATGGGCTCCTGCTGCAGGCGCAGCAAAGTCTGCAGCTTTTTGCAGGCACCCGTGGCGTTTTTGGCGGTGATCATGCGGATCATCTCGAACACGTCTGCTTCCAGACTGACCGTGCCCATTTCCGCCACCATCGCTGCCGTGACCGTCTGATACCCGGACAATGCACAGAGTTTGTCCACCTCATTTTCCAAAAGGAACGGATCCTCGCCGCAGCGCTCCAGCAGCGCCGCCGCTGCGCCGTCCGGCAGGGTGGTTTTCTGCTCCTTTGCGCGATCGATCATCATCATTTTCAGTTCAAAGGGCTTGGGCTTAGCCAATTCTTCGGTGTAGCCAAGCGCCTTGCACTGCGCGATCAGCTTCTGTGCGCGCTTGCCTGTTTTGAGCTTGCTGCGCTCTAGTTCAAACACGCTGCCCAGCACCACCACAGCATTTTCCAGACTGGAAAGGGTGCTGTTCAACTCTTCCAGATCCTTGTCACTGTAAGCTGCAGGGTCGATCTCCGGCAGCACCACCACACGCCGGGTACCAAAAAATGAGATGGTGCCCGCTGCCATGATAAGCTGTTCCAGTTCCGGGGCGGCACCGTCCAAGATGGTAGCGTCCTCGTCGCTGTCTGCCGACAGCAGCCGCACCGCCGCCGCCACTGCCTGCCGCACCAGATACCGCTCACTGGAATAAAAATAGTAAACCGGACACCCCTTGTCCGCCAGCTGCCGCAATTTTGCTTCCGTTGCCAAACGGCTCTCCCCTTTCTACTGTAGCTGGTACTATACTTATAGCAAATGTTATTGTACCACACTCGGCCCGGATTGCAAAGCATCACTCCGTTTTCAGCCCGCCGTGCCGCCGCAGGCTGATGGATGCCGCCCGTCCTTTTCTGTTGTCCATCCAGTCATAGCTGCGCAGGGCCAGAACATTTTTATACTGCACAGCATCTGGCTTTGCAGGGGATGCCAGCAGCCACTGCACTGTGACCTGTTTTGCCAGTTCTACAGTTCCATTGACCACGGCAAACTGCCGGTTGCCCACAGTCAGCCGCACAAGACAGCCATTCCGGGTGCGCAGCATTTCTACCAGAGCCGGTGTGCACCGCAGCTTTTGTGCTGTGTTCACCGCCATTTCTGCTGCCGGAAGTGTCCGCTCTGCTTCCAGTGTACAGGCCGTTTTAGGGTTTGTACGCAGGTCTGCCACAAGCTCCACAGTCTGCACGCCCCGCCGGGCAAGCTGGTTTTCCACTGCGTTCTGGGCAGAAGCTCCGCCCCGGAACAGCACCGCGGCAGTATCGTTCTGGGTGACGACCACTGCCGGCGCGTTGGCGCTGCCTACAAGGTCGATGTGCACCACATCCCGGCTGAGAGCATTGCCCAGCCCGATGGAAACAGCTGCCGCCAGCAGGATGCATGGCCCTGCCACCCGCAGCCGTACCCGCCAGTGGAACGCCAGCCAGCCCAACAGGATCAGCACCAGACACACGATGGCTGCATAGGCCGTATCGAAGTAGATGCCCGCGCCCGGTTTTGCAGAGATCCAGACGGCCCAGCGGTCGAGCAGGCCGGTCAACGCCGCAGACGCTGCGGACAGCACCCCATACAGCGGAGCAAGAGCGGGTACCAGGCCGGCAAAGGCCGTGCCAAGGCCCAGCAGCATCATGGGCTGGATGAGCCACAGCACCGCCACGCTGGATGCCACCGCATAAATGCTCACACTCAGCCCGCGCAGCACCAGCACCGGGAATGTGGCCACCGAAGCACAAAACGAGATGCAAATGCTTTCCGCAAGGCCCCAAAGACGTTCCGGCAGTTTGAAATACCATGGGCGCTTCACCGGATTTTTCGCGTTTTTCCAGAACTGGCGGTACCACGCATCCCGGGCGCGGCGGATGCACACACCGCCTGCCACCGTGCCCACCACCGCCGCAAACGAAAGTTCAAAGCCGATATCGCACACTGCATAGCTGTTGCCTGCGGTCATAACGATACCTGCCACCGCCAGAGAGGTAAGGGTATCCGGCGGGCCGTACAGCCACACACCCAGTGCACCGACCCAGACCGCCACTGCGGCGCGGCATACCGAGGGTGTGAAGCCGGTCACGCCCATCAGCAAAAAGGCCAGCAGACTTCGGAATACCGCCCGGCGTCTGCGCCTGCGGTAGCTCTGCTCCCACTCGTAGGGCAGGAGTGTGCTGAGGATATCACCGCACAAAATGGACACATGCATTCCGCTTACCACCAGCACATGGGCAAGACCCGCGCCCCGGTAGGCGCTGCGCATGGCCGAAGACAGATAACTCCGGTCGCCGGTAGTCATGGCAGCCAGCACACCGCCGGTCTTGCCGTCCATACGGCGGCGCAGCGACGCACTGAGCCTTTGCTGCAGGCGGTGGGTGCGGGCGCGGAAGCTGCCGCTTTCGCCCAGAACTGTAAGCTCCGGCCCGTCCTCGTCCATTTCCGCCTGCAGAGCGATGCCGTCCGCATACAGGCTGACCCGGCTTCCGGATGCCGGGGCCGACAGTATAAATCTTCCCTGCACCCTTTCCCCGGCTTTGCACTCCGGCAAAGCACTGCACTCCACCCGGAAGGATGCCGCGCTGCCGTTCACTTTCTCTACATGCAAAACCGCATCCACGATACCGGGATCGTAGGAATCCGCCGTGCTTTCCACCTCTGCGGTCAGCATCAGCGGACGGCCTGCCTACTGCACACGGATGCGCTCCAGCCGGTTTGCCGTGTGCAGCACCGATGCCATACCCACAACAGCACCCAGCAGGATGCAGAGCGCTGCTTTGCGGGCAGCATCAAAGATGCACAGCACCAGACAAACGGCAACAAAAAATGCCGCAAACGGCACAAAAAGCTCCGTTTGCGGCAAAAAAACGCACACTAACTCCACACCCAGCATTCCAGCGCAGAAAACGCAGAGCGGGCGGCGCATTGCAGCTTAGTGGAAGAACAGGGGCAGCGGCTCAAGGAAGATGATATCCTTGCGCTCAGCTGCATCGCCCTCGGCCAGAACAGCGGCCTGACCCACAATGGTGCACTGGGTCCGCTCAGCCAGCGCATCCAGAGCCTTGAGCGAACCGCCGGTGGAAATGACATCGTCCACCACCAGAACGCGCTTGCCGCTCATCTTGTCCAGCTCCTTGCGGTCGATGACCAGCTTCTGCTTGCCGGCGGTGGTAATGGACTGATCCTCCACCACCACGGGGTCGGTCATATACAGCTTTTCGCCCTTGCGTGCGCAGACGTAGGGCTTGCCGCTCTGGCGGCTCATCTCGTGTGCCAGAGGGATGCCCTTTGCCTCGGCGGTCAGCAGGATATCAAAATCCGGGCACTTCTTCAGCAGTTCAGCGGCAGCAGCCACGGTCAGCTCGGCATCACCCAGCATGATAAAAGCAGCAATGTCCATGTGGTCATTCACCTTGCAGATGGTCAGCTCACGGGTCAGGCCTGCAACGTGCAGAGTATAGGTCTCAGCCATAATTCAACGCTCCCTTTTTATTGGAATCAGACAGGCAGCTTTTCGCCGCCCAGAACATGGAAATGCAGATGTTTCACGGTCTGGCCTGCGTCCTCGCCAACATTGGAGATGACGCGGTAGCCGTTGTTCAGGCCCTGCTCCGCAGCCAGCTTTGCGATCACTGCAAAGATATGGCCCAGCAGTGCGCCGTCCTCTTCGGTCAGCGCAGCGGCAGAGACAATGTGCTTTTTGGGCACCACCAGAAAGTGCACCTTGGCCTGCGGGTTGATGTCGTAAAACGCCACCACCTGCTCGTCCTCGTACAGCTTCTTGGAGGGGATTTTCCCCTCCGCGATCATACAAAACAGACAATCTTCCATGGGAAACAACTCCTTCCTGATATTTTATAAACGTCCCGCCCTCTCAGGCCGCTTTGCATCCAGCTCTCCCAAAGAGAGAGCCCTTGGCAAAACCATAAACTTTGGCAGCGCGTCAGCGCTGACGGAGAGGGCAAACCCGTTTTCTTATTCGCCCAGAGCCTTCTTGACGATGGCGCCGACAGCAGCCAGAGCTTCGTCGATCTTGGTCTCGTCCTTCAGGCCGGCCATTGCAAAGTCCGGCTTGCCGCCGCCCTTGCCGCCGGCAATGGCAGCGATCTCCTTGACCAGAGCACCGGCCTTCAGGCCCTTTTCCTGTGCCTGTTTGGTCACAGTGACAGCCATGGTGATCTTATCCTCAGCCTTGCCCACCAGAACCGCCACAGCGGGCTTCACAGCCTTGTCGCGGATGGTATCGCACATGCCGCGCAGGGTGTCGCCGGTGGTGCCGGTGAAGTATGCGGAAGCGATCTTCACGCCGCCGATCTCTTCGGCATTGTCAAACAGGCTGGTCACCTTGGAAGCGGCGACCTGTGCCTTGATCTCTTCCAGCTCCTTGGCCAGAGCCTTGTTCTCAGCCATCACGGCCTCAGCACGGACGGGCAGAGCGGTCACGTTGTTGGCCTTCAGGGTGTTTGCCACGGTATGCAGCATAGCCTCCTGCAGGTTTGCACGGATCAGCAGGTTGCGGCCGGTGACAGCCTCGATGCGGCGGATGCCCGCAGCAACGGAGGCCTCGCTCACGATCTTGAAGCCGCCAATCTGGGCGGTATTCTTCACGTGGGTGCCGCCGCAGAACTCGGTAGACCAGCCCTCGATGTCCACAACACGCACGACCTTGCCGTACTTTTCGCCGAACAGAGCCATTGCACCCAGCTTCTTTGCTTCCTCAATGGGCATTTCCCGGACGGTGACGTTCATGGACTCGTAGATTTTATCGTTCACGATCTTCTGCACGCGGGCCAGCTCCTCGGGAGTGACAGCGCTGAAGTGGGTAAAGTCGAAGTGAGTGATCTCTGCATCCTGATAGGAGCCTGCCTGATGGACGTGGTCGCCCAGCACTTCACGCAGAGCTGCCTGCAGCAGATGGGTGGCGGTGTGGTTGCGGGCAATGGCCATACGGTATTCCTTATCCACCTGAGCGGTCAGGTGGTCGCCCACCTTCACGATGCCGCTCTCCAGCACGCAGGTGTGGACGTAGTAGCCCTTGGGGGTCTTCTTCACATCCAGCACGCGCAGGCTGCAGTCGGCGCTGTTCAGCATGCCGTGGTCCGCAGCCTGACCGCCCATCTCAGCGTAGAAGGGAGTCTTATCCAGAACCACCAGCACGCCGTCCTTTGCCTCCTCGTCGGTGGCAATGGCATCGGTCAGGGTCTCCTCGTCGCTCAGGGCCACCACAACACCGGTGTCGTTCAGAGTCTCGTAGCCGGTAAAGACGGTGGGCTCTGCATCCAGCGCACCGAACAGATCCTCGCTCCAGCCGGAGATGTTCTTCTTCAGGCGCTCTGCACGGGCACGCTCCTTCTGCTTGGTCATTTCGGCGTGGAAGCCTTCCTCGTCGATCTCAATGCCCTGCTCTGCAGCGATCTCCTTGGTCAGATCCAGCGGGAAGCCGAAGGTATCGTTCAGCTTGAACACATCCAGACCCTTCAGCAGGTGCTCATGTGCCTTTTCCAGACCGTCGATCATGTTGTTCAGGATGTTCATGCCGGCATCAATGGTACGGGCAAAGTTTGCCTCCTCGGTGCCGATGACCTTCTTGATATAGGCGTCATGCTCGCGCAGCTCGGGGTAGGCGGACTCGCTGGACTGGATGACGGTCTCCACCAGATCCACGAGGAAGGGGTGGTCGATGCCCAGCATCCGGCCATGGCGGGCGGCACGGCGCAGCAGACGGCGCAGCACATAGCCGCGGCCCTCGTTGGAGGGCAGGATGCCGTCGCAGATCATAAACGTGGCGGAGCGGATGTGGTCGGTGATGACGCGCAGGGACACGTCTTTCTCGCGGCTCTGGCCGTAGCTCGCGCCGGTGATCTCCGTGACCTTGTTCGTGATGTTCATCACCGTGTCGACGTCGAAGAGCGAATCAACGTCCTGGCATACAACGGCCAAGCGCTCAAGACCCATGCCGGTGTCGATGTTCTTCTGCTTGAGCTCGGTGTAGTGGTCGTGGCCGTCGTTGTCGAACTGGGAGAAGACGATGTTCCAGACCTCGACATAGCGGTCGCAGTCGCAGCCGACGGTGCAGCCGGGCTTGCCGCAGCCGTACTTTTCGCCGCGGTCGTAGTAAATTTCAGAGCAGGGGCCGCACGGACCGGAGCCGTGCTCCCAGAAGTTGTCCTCCTTGCCGAACTTGAAAATGCGGTCCTCGGGGATGCCGATCTCCTCGTGCCAGATGCGGAACGCCTCGTCGTCGGCGGGCGTGGTCTCGTTGCCGGCGAAAACAGAGGGATACAGGCGGTTCGGGTCGAGGCCGACCCACTCGGGGCTCGTCAGGAATTCCCACGCCCAGTGGATGGCCTCGGTCTTGAAATAGTCGCCGAACGAGAAGTTGCCGAGCATTTCAAAGTACGTGCCGTGGCGCGCGGTGTGGCCGATGTTCTCGATGTCGCCGGTGCGGATGCACTTCTGGCAGGTGGTCACGCGGTGGCGCGGGGGCTCCTGCTCGCCGGTAAAGAACGGCTTCATCGGCGCCATACCGGAGTTGATGAGCAGCAGCGACGCGTCGTTCTGCGGGATCAGGGAAAAGCTGGGCAGGCGCAGATGGCCTTTTGTCTCAAAAAAGTGCAGGAACATTTCCCGCAGCTCATTGAGACCGTAATACTTGGGCTGAGACATGGTTGGTTTCTCCTTTTATTGTAAAATTTACTGTTGTTCGTTCTGTGTTTTCAGATAAGCGCTCAATTCCGTGAGCTCACGGTCGAGATTTTTATAGAACTGCGTGACGTGCCATCCGTCGCAGAGCGCGTGGTTGATGAAAAGTGACATCGGCAGCATCATGCGGCCGTTTTCCTCGCGGTATTTTCCCCAGGCGAAGCGCGGATTGCTGTCGTCTCCGCCGCCGGCGGGCTCTTTGATCTGCGTGTAGTAGAGCCACGGCACGCAGGAGACGAAGAAATTCGCCAGCACGTCGCCATCCTCGGTCAGCGTACCGCGCTCGAGCGTCTCCTTCTGCCGCCGCTTGCCCTCGGCGACAAACTTTTCGTAAGACGACAGATCGTCCTCAAGCAGGCAGTAGACGTAAACGCCCGTGCCGTCGGGCTTCATCACGGTGTACGACGGGTCACAGTGATCATACTCAACGACCTGACCGTCGGGCAGCAATCTCCGCCGCAGCTCGGGCACGGCGTTCGCCGCGCGCATCACCGCATAGAGATAGCTGAGGAAAAACGGACGGCCGTTAAGCGAAGCAAGAAGATCCGTAATATCCACCGGAACCGTGATGCCCGCCCACGGGGCGGTCATCGTGCGGAAGTATTCAAACTGGCCGCCGCGCGGGTCCTTCGTCATGTCGATGATTTTTCTTGTCATCTGCTCACTTCCCTCTCACATCCAGTCCGATAAGGTTCATCTCCGTATCGAATGCGATGCGGAACACCACGGACTTTTTGTCGTATTTCGCGCCGATGACGGCGATGGCATGCGGCTCGTCCGCGTCCGTCACGCCCGTCACCATCGAATCCTTGACCTTTTTGAAGCTGCCGCGCCCCTCGGTCGCAGCGTCCATCATCTTTTTGATATCATCGGCGCTCGTCTGCTCGCGCACATCCTCGCGCAGCGCGTCGTAGACCTCTTCATATTCGCCCTTCGTCAGCTGCGACATGACGGCAAGTCCCGCGCTCGAGACCTTGTCCTCGTCCATGCCGTCGGGCAGCTCGTTTCCGCGGCAGCCGGCCAAAATCACCAGCAGCACCGCAGCCAATGCAAAAAGCCACACTTTTATGCGCATATCTATCCCTTTCCAAAAAAATAAAGCCTCCGTCCCTACACATAGGGGCGAAGACTTGACACTTCACGGTACCACCCTAATTATCTTTCCGCTTGGGGGAAAGCATCTTAGCCGTCCGGTAACGGGGACGAGGCGTTCCGCTCCTCGCGGACGGCTCCAAAGCGGCTGCTTCTCGACGCTGCTCACGACGTTCTGTCCGGCGAACATCTTCCCGACGACCGCGCCGATCTCCTCGTTTTTGACATCGA